>Ga0209062_1003222_pt1 | contig 19319 bp, 19 predicted proteins | sample Coa_R2_2_FD_187158 | JGI IMG/M metagenome (GOLD analysis project Ga0209062, IMG submission 187158) | Surface soil microbial communities from Centralia Pennsylvania, which are recovering from an underground coalmine fire - Coalmine... | ecosystem: Environmental > Terrestrial > Soil > Unclassified...
AAAGTGAAGGCCGAATGGGCGATCATCTGTACCGCCCACAACCTCGCCAAGCTTGCAACCGCCGCATGAGCAGGCCATCGCTTGCCACAAGCACCCACCCAAACCCTATCTGGACGGCCTCCTAGAGTTCGCGGCGCGGTTAACGCTCGGACGCGGGGCGGCTCGGCAAAGCTGCTGTTAAGGATTGTTGTTGCAGAGTAGCAGCCTGTCTCTGCCGTGACGCGAGCGAGACTCTACTTGGTCAGGATAACCGAAATGCACGTCTATTTGCCCTTCGATGACCCGGATCTCGTGAGCGGTGCGCAGCACTACAGGGATGGCGTCGGCGCGACGACAGTTCATATCCATGGGACGCCCAGCGCTTCCCTTGCCGAGATCGGCGAGAAGGACACGCTATTCATTTTTGCCCATGGCCGCGAAAGCACCGGCTCGCAAATCGCCGGGATGGTCAAGGGACGAATCTCCGGGACGCGGATGGCAACCATGACTGCCACGGACCTCGCAAAGGCGCTCGAGGGCGACAAGCTCGGCAAGAAGGTCGGTGATATCCGGTTGCTGGTGTGCTGGGCCGGCTATGTCGGCGGCAAGACCGCGTGGGGCGCGGACGGCGATATCTTGAAGCGCAAGACGAGCGATACGCCTTTCGCCGGTCAGCTATGCAGCGCGCTCAAGAAACGCGGATATTTCCGCATGATCGTGACCGGCTACCGCGGGACCGTGTCGTATAGCGGGCGGAGCTATCTGTCGCAGGCCATGATCACGGGAAGCGACGGCGAATATATGGGGCCGCATGAACAATTCACGCGCCCCTTCAACGACGGCGGGTCGGCTCACGTCAAAATGGTCGGCGACCAGGCTCACACGCGACTGTCCATGGACACGGACAGCCGGACAGTGTGGTACTGATACCGGCTGCGCCTGCCGCGTTGAGCCCTCGCCGCCCACATGCGGCGGAAAGGGGTTATAGGTCCATTTCCGTTTGCCGACGCTCCGCAAGCCCGCTATGTCAGCGGCATGAACGATGCCCTCCACCCGGCGCTGCTGCCGCTCGGTTTCCGCGATCTCCTGCCGCCCGATGCGGCAACGGAGGCGGAGGTGCTTTCGCGGCTCGTCGGCGTGCTCCAAAGCCATGGCTATGAGCGGGTGAAGCCGCCGCTGGCGGAGTTCGAGGACAATCTGCTTTCGGGCGCGGGGGCGGCGATGGCGAAAGAGACCTTTCGCTTCATGGATCCGATCTCGCAGCGCATGATCGGCTTGCGCGCCGATATGACGCCGCAGGTCGCGCGCATCGCTACGACGCGGCTCAAAAACGCGCCGCGGCCCTTGCGGCTCTGCTATGCGGGGCAAGTGCTGCGCGTCAAAGGGAGCCAGCTCCGGCCCGAGCGGCAGGTGGGGCAGGTCGGCGCCGAGCTCATCGGCTCCGACGACCTCGCCGCCGACGTCGAGGCGGTGGCGCTCGCCGCGGAGGCGCTCCTCGCCGTCGGTGTCGAAGGGCTGTCGGTCGATCTGAGCCTGCCGACGCTGGTGCCGGCGGTCTGCGCGGCGCTGGGGCTGAGCGGCGCGGCGGCCGAGGCCATGCGCTCCGCGCTCGACCACAAGGATGCCGCCGCCGTCGCCGCGGTGGGCGGACGCGCAGCGGAAATCCTGGGCCGTCTCCTGGCCGGTGCTGGTGCCGCCAAGAAGGCGCTCGCCACCTTGAAGGCGCTCGACCTGCCGGCCGAGGCGGCCGCCGAGCGCGAGCGGCTTCAGGGCGTGGTCGAGCGGCTCCATCGCGCCGCGGCGGGCGTCGCGCTCACTATCGATCCCGTCGAGAATCGCGGCTTCGAGTACCACACCGGCGTGAGCTTCACCTTCTTCGCCCGCGGCGTGCGCGGCGAACTCGGGCGCGGCGGGCGCTATCGCACCGGCAATGGTGCCGGCGAGCCCGCGACCGGCTTCACGCTCTATGCCGACACGGTGCTGCGCGCCTTGCCGCCACCCGAGCCGCCGCGGCGCCTCTATGTCCCCGCGGGAAGCAGTCACGCGCTGGCCAAGCGCCTGCGCGGCGAGGGGTGGGTGACGGTGGACGGGCTCGTCGCGGCGGCCGATGCGGCGGTCGAGGCGAAGCGCCTCGGTTGCGGCCACCGGCTCCAAGATGACAAGATCGTCGCTGTTGAATAGTACGCGCTAGCGCGCGCCCACTTCACCCTCCCGCTTTGCGGGTCCCTCCCTCTCCGCCCAGGGGGCGGAGAGGGTTGGGGTGAGGTGGGGCACGCGGTGCCGACAGGGAGAGTATCCTCAAATGGCGAATGTGGCGGTGATCGGCGCCCAATGGGGTGACGAGGGAAAAGGCAAGATCGTCGATTGGCTCTCGCAGCGCGCCGATGTCGTGGTGCGCTTTCAGGGTGGTCACAATGCCGGCCATACCTTGGTCATCGGCAATGTCGAGTACCGCCTCAGCCTCCTGCCCTCGGGCGTGGTGCGGCCCGACAAGCTCTCGATCATCGGCAATGGCGTCGTCGTCGATCCCTGGGCGCTCATCAAGGAGATCGAAGCGATCGGCGCCAAGGGTGTCGCGGTTACGCCTGACAATCTCAAGGTCTCCGAAAGCGCGGCGCTGATCTTGCCCTCCCATGTGCAGATCGACCGCGCGCGCGAGGAGGCGCGCGGTGACCGCAAGATCGGCACGACCGGCCGCGGCATTGGCCCCGCTTACGAGGACAAGGCCGGCCGCCGCGCCATCCGCCTCTGCGATCTCGCCGATCCCGCGAGCCTTGGCGACAAGCTCGATCAGCTCTTGCTGCATCACAACGCGCTGCTGCGTGGGCTCAACGCGCCTGAGGCCGAGCGCGAGGCGACGCTCGCAGCGCTTCTCGATGTCGCGCCCAAGGTGTTGCCCTTCGCCGATATCGTGTGGCATCGCCTCGACGAGGCGCGCCGTGCCGGCAAGCGCATCCTCTTCGAAGGCGCACAGGGCGTCATGCTCGACGTCGATCATGGCACATACCCCTTCGTCACCTCCTCGACGACGCATCCGGGACAGGCGGCATCGGGCTCGGGGATCGGGCCGGGCACGGTCGGCTACGTCCTCGGCATCACCAAGGCCTATACGACGCGCGTCGGCAGCGGGCCTTTCCCGACCGAACTCAAGGACAAGACCGGCGAATTGCTCGGCGAGCGCGGGCGTGAGTTCGGCGTCGTCACCGGAAGGAAGCGCCGCTGCGGCTGGTTCGATGCGGTGATGGTGCGGCAAGCGGTGAAGGTCGCGGGCATCACCGGCATCGCGCTCACCAAGCTCGACGTGCTCGACGGCTTTCCCGAGATCAAGGTCTGCACCGCCTATCGCTGGCGCGGCGAGACGCTGCACCATCTCCCTGCAAGCACCTCCGTTCAAGCGGAGCTGGAGCCGGTCTACGAGACCGTCGAGGGCTGGAGCGCCAACACGCGCGGCGCACGCTCCTGGGCCGAGCTGCCGGCGCTCGCGATCAAATACATCCGCCGCATCGAGGAGCTGATCGAGGCCCCCGTCGCCATCTTCTCGACGAGCCCCGAGCGCGAGGACACCGTGCTGGTGCGCGATCCCTTCGAGGATTGAGTCGGCGCCGCTGCGGGACCGGCTTTCGCGGGGGTGACGCCCAATGGTCGACCCCATCTCCCTCCGTCATCACCGCCCTTTCGTTCACTTCTGGTGCGCGCGCGTTGCGACCACGATCGCCTATCAGATCGCCACGGTGGCGGTCGGCTGGAAGGTCTATGAGCTCACCGGCAGCGCTCTGGCGCTTGGGCTGATCGGGCTCGTGCAATTCGTGCCAGTCGTGCTCTTCACCCTCATCGTCGGGCATGTCGCCGATCGCTATGACCGGCGGCAGGTGGTCCGCGTTTCTCAGCTCACCGAGGCCGCGGCGACACTCTTTCTCGCGGTCGGAAGCGCCGGTGACTGGCTCACGCCCGGCGTCCTCTTCGCCATCGTCTTCGTCACCGGCTCGACCCGCGCCTTTGTGCTGCCTTCGATACATGCGCTTCTTCCCGCCCTGGTGCCGACGGGCTTGTTCTCGCGCGCGGTCGCGGGCTCCGCTTCGGCCAATCAGACGGCGATCATCATCGGCCCGGCGCTGGGCGGCCTGCTCTATCTCGCCGGTCCCGCCGTCGCCTTTGCGGCGTCGAGCGCGATCTTCGGCGTGGCCGCCCTCCTGACCTCGCTGATCCGCCTCGATCAGGCGCGGCAAGCCCGCGCGCCGCTCAGCCTCCAATTGCTTCTCTCCGGCATCGCCTTCATTCGCGGCCGGCCGGCGATCCTGGGCGCCATTTCACTCGACCTTTTCGCCGTGCTGCTCGGCGGTGCGACGGCGCTCTTGCCGATCTATGCCCGCGACATTCTCGAGACGGGTCCCTGGGGGCTCGGTCTCTTGCGCTCGGCGCCGGCGCTGGGCGCGCTCGCGGCATCCCTCGTGCTCGCCCGATACCCACTCAAGAGCGGCGTCGGCCGCACGCTCTTTGCTTCGATCATCGCTTTCGGCGCGGCGACCGTCGTCTTCGGCTTGTCGCGCTCGCTGCCGCTCTCGCTCGCAGCCCTTGCGGCGCTCGGTGCCGCCGACGCCGTGAGCGTCGTCATCCGCTTTTCCCTCGTGCAGATGCGCACGCCCGACGAGATGCGCGGCCGGGTGAGCGCGGTGAACTCCATGTTCATCGGCGCCTCCAACACGCTCGGCGAATTCGAATCGGGCATCACCGCGGCCTGGCTCGGCGCCGTGCCAGCGGTGCTCCTGGGCGGCACCGGCACGATCCTGGTGGCGCTCCTCTGGATGCGGATGTTCCCGGATCTCCGGCGGATGGATCGGTTGGAAATGGCGCGGCGGGAGTAGCGTCGCCGCGCCGGAGCCAACCTATCGTCCGCCCGCCGCCATGCGCGGTTTGCGGTTGCCGGCGACATATTCCTCGATGATCGCGCCGAGCTCGTCGAGCTGGCCGGCGAAGAAATGATCGGCGCCGCGGACGATGCGATGATCGATCTGGATGTCGCGCTGATGCATCAGCTTGTTGATGAGCTTCTGCACGGCTTCCATCGGAACGAGCTGGTCCTGGTCGCCCTGGATGATGAGGCCCGAAGCGGGGCAGGGGGCGAGAAAGCTGAAATCGAAGATGTTGGCCGGCGGCGCCACCGAGATGAAACCATCGATCTCCGGGCGTCGCATCAGGAGCTGCATGCCGATCCAGGCACCGAAGGAGAAGCCACCGATCCAGCACGCCGAGGCATTGGGGTTATAGGTCTGCAACCAATCGAGCGCCGCGGCGGCGTCGGAGAGCTCGCCTTCGCCGCGGTCGAAGGTCCCCTGGCTGCGCCCGACCCCGCGAAAATTGAAGCGCAGCGCCGAGAAGCCGCGTCGCACGAAGGCGTGATAGAGAGTATAGACCACCTTGTTGTTCATCGTGCCGCCATATTGCGGATGCGGATGCAACAGCAGGGCGATCGGCGCATTGGCCTCCTTGGAATGGTGGTATTTGCCTTCGAGGCGCCCTTCCGGGCCGTTGATGACGACGTCAGGCATTGCCGCCCGCTCCCTTCGCGGCGTTTTCAATCATATCCGAGTATTTCAATTGGTTATTGGTCTTTCGGGCATGCATTATCCGCTCGCTAAACTTGACTAAATTACTGGGTAATCGTATATCGCTGGTATCCTGGGCGGGTGCCATTCCTCGCGCTGGCCGGCGGGCGGGGCGACCCGTCCAATGATCCCGTGATCATAGCACAGTGGCTGCCATGGTTTTGAAAAACCTCCGTGAAGAGATCGAGACCGTGCTCAAGCACGATCCGGCGGCGCGGTCGGCGATCGAGGTGGCGCTGTGCTATCCGGGACTCCATGCCGTGCTGTTCTATCGCCTCGCCCACTGGCTTTGGATGAGGCGGTGGCTGGTCTTGGGCCGCTTTGTTTCCTATCTCGGGCGCATGGTCACAGGGATCGAGATCCATCCCGGCGCCCGGATCGGCAGGCGGCTTTTCATCGACCACGGCGTTGGTGTGGTGATCGGCGAGACGGCCGAGATCGGCGATGACGTGACGCTCTATCAGGGCGTCACGCTTGGCGGCACCTCGCTCGATCGCGGCAAGCGCCACCCGACGCTCGAGAACGGCGTCATCGTCGGCGCCGGTGCCAAGATTCTGGGCGGCTTCACCGTGCGCGAGAATGCGCGGATCGGTGCCAATGCCGTGGTGCTCGCCGAAGTGCCGGCGGGCGCCGCGATGGTCGGCATTCCCGCGAAGGCGCTGGGACCCAAGCTCGGGGCGCAGCCGGTCTCGGAATTTCTGCCCTATGGCACGCCGCGCGAGGAAGTCCCCGACCCTCAGGCGCGCGCGCTCGAGACGCTCGCCGCCGAGATGGCGGAGCTGCGCGGGCGTCTCGATGAGCTGGAGCGCGAACTCGGGGAGAAGCGGGGCGAGCCGATGCTGAAAAAGGTCTCGGGCTGAACGGCTGCGAGCGAGAGCGAGGAAGGGCGGGATGAGGTTGAGCACCAAGGGACGCTATGCCGTCATGGCGATGGTCGATCTGGCGAAGCACGGTCGAGGCAATCCGATTGCGCTCGCCGAGATCGCCGAACGGCAGGAAATCTCGCTCTCCTATCTCGAGCAGCTCTTCGCCAAGCTGCGCGGCGCCGGGCTCGTCAAGAGCGTGCGTGGGCCGGGCGGCGGTTATCTCCTGGGTCATCTCGCCGAGGAAACGCGCATTTCCGACATTATCCTCGCCGTCGACGAGCCGATCCGCGCCGTGCGCTGCGCCCCCGGCGCACCGATGGGCTGCCGCGGCAGCAAGAGCCGCTGCCTCACCCATGATCTCTGGGAGGAGCTCGGCAACCAGATCCATCTCTATCTGAGCTCGGTCTCGCTTGCCGATGTTTGCGAGCAGCGGGTGCTCGGTCGCAGCGGTGCGCTTCATTGCGAAGCGCGCGCGGCCGCGGCGGCACAATAGCCCGTTCACCTCCGCCATGACATCACGTCTGACCTATCTCGATTGGAACGCGACCGCACCGATGCCGTCGGAAGTGGCGGCTGCGATGGCCGAGGCATTCGCGCGATGCGGCAATCCCTCCTCGGTCCATCGCTTTGGCCGCGACGCGCGCCGCGTACTCGAAGCGGCGCGCGCGCAGGTGGCCGCTCTGGTCGATGCGCCGCCCTCCGAGATCATCTTCACCAGCGGCGGGACCGAGGCCAATCACCTGGCGCTCAATGGTCTTCCGGATCGCCGCGTAATGGTATCCGCGGTCGAGCATGATTCGGTGCGCCACGCGGTCGCCGATGCCGCGGTGATTCCGGTCAACCCGCAAGGCATCGTCGATCTGGCGGCGCTCGACGGGATGTTGGCCGTGGAAAAGCGGCCGGCGCTCGTCGCGCTCATGCTCGCCAACAACGAGACGGGCGTGATCCAGCCCGTCGCCGAGGCGACGCGCATCGCCCATGCCCATGGCGCGCTTCTTCATTGCGACGCCGTGCAAGGGGCGGGCAAGCTGGCGCTCGGCCGGGCAAGTCTCGGTGCCGATCTGGTAACCCTCTCCGCGCACAAGCTCGGCGGCCCCGCCGGTGTGGGTGCGCTCGTCGTGGCGTCGAACGTGCCGCTTGCCGCCATTCAGAGGGGAGGGGGGCAGGAGCGCGGCCGGCGCGCCGGGACCGAGAATCTTCCGGGGATCATCGGCTTCGGCGTCGCCTGCCTCCTGGCGGTGGCGCGTCGCGGCGATGATGCGAGGATCGAAGCCTTGCGCGACGAGGCCGAGCGGCGGCTTCTGGCCGTGGCGCCCGATGCGAAAGTGCATGGCGCGGGGGCAAGACGCCTTCCCAACACGCTCTGCTTGAGTATGCCAGGCGTTCCCGCGGCAACGCAGGTCATGGCGCTCGATCTCGCGGGCGTGATGGTGAGCTCGGGTGCCGCCTGCTCCTCGGGCAAGGTCAAGCGCAGCCATGTGCTCGACGCCATGGGCGTGCCGCCGGCGGAAGCCGAGGGTGCCATCCGCATCAGCCTCGGTTGGAGCACGAGCGGCGACGACATCGACCGGCTCGTTGACGCCTGGGGCACGCTCTATACCCGCAATCGGGCCAGCGCCGCATGACCGCTTCCTTCGCCCGCACCCAGCGCCGGCTCAATGCGGCGCCGGTCTATCTCGACTACCAGGCGACGACGCCGCTCGACCGCCGCGTGCTCGAGGACATGTTGCCCTATTTCACCGAGAAATTCGGCAATCCCGGCTCTGTCACCCATGCCTATGGCCGCGAGGCCGAGGCCGCGGTCGAGGCGGCGCGTGCGCAGGTCGCGGCACCCATCGGCGCCGAGGCGCGCGAGATCGTCTTTACCTCGGGCGCCACCGAATCGAACAATCTCGCGCTCAAGGGCGCGGCGCGCTTTCATCGCGAGCTCGGCAAGGACGGCATCGTCACGCTCGCCACCGAGCATAAATGCGTGCTCGAAAGCGTGGCGGCGCTGAAGCGCGAAGGCTTCCGCGTCACCATCCTGCCGGTCGAGCCCGATGGGCTCGTCGATCTCGATCGGCTTGCCGCGGCGATCGATGAGAGAACCGTGATCGTCTCGGTCATGGCCGCCAATAACGAGATCGGCGTGCTCCAGCCCTTGGCCGAGATCGGCGCGCTCTGCCGTGCCCGCGGTGCGCTCTTCCATAGCGATGCGGCGCAGGCGGTCGGCAAGGTGCCGATCGATGTCGAGGCGATGAAGATCGATCTCCTCTCGATCTCCGGCCACAAGATCTATGGTCCCAAGGGCATCGGCGCGCTTTATGTGCGGCGCCGGCCCCGGGCGCGGCTTGCGGCGCTCTTCGATGGCGGCGGGCAGGAGCGGGGCCTGCGCTCGGGAACCCTGCCCACGCCGCTCTGCGTCGGGCTCGGCGCCGCCGCAGCGCTCGCCAAGGCCGAGATGCCGGCGGAGGCGGACCGGCTCATGGGCTTGAGGCGGCGGTTCCTGGCGGGGCTTCGGGCGCGGCTGCCGGAGGTCCGGCTCAATGGCGAGCCCGAGCGGCGGCTTCCCGGCAATCTCAATCTGAGCTTCCCGGGCGTGCCGGCGCTTGCCCTCATGGAGGCCTGTCCGGGCCTGGCGCTATCGACCGGCTCCGCCTGCACCGCGACGGAGGTCGAGCCTTCCTATGTGCTGCGGGCGCTCGGGATCGCGGACGAGCTGGCGGGCGCCACGTTGCGCATCGGGCTCGGCCGCTATACCAACGAGGCGGAGATCGACTACGCCGTCGACGCCCTCGCCGCCGCGGCGCGTCGGCTTGGGGTCGGAAGAGGCTGAATTCGACCCCATCGACCCCCATATAGAGCGGAATAAAGACCTCCATCGGCGCGGTTGCCGAGGATGTTCCAGGGTGATATCTAGCGGTTCTCGCAAGGAGTTTCGGGATCATGGCGTTGAGGCAGGCGATGACGGTGACCCCAGCGGCGGCCGAGCGCATCCAGGCGCTGCTGGCCAAACGCGGCAAGCCGTCGGTCGGCATCCGCGTGGGCGTCCGGAGCCGCGGCTGCTCGGGCCTGACCTATACGCTCGAATATGCCGATGAGAAGGGCCGGTTCGATGAGGTGGTCCAGGACCAGGGCGTCACCATCCTGATCGATCCCAAGGCGACGATGTTCATCATCGGCACCGAGATGGATTTCGTCGAGGACAAGCTCCAATCGGGCTTCACCTTCCGCAATCCCAATGAGAAGGGCCGCTGCGGCTGCGGCGAGTCCTTCCACGTCTGACAAGGTGCGATGAAGCTTTTCCAGATCGAGGAGCCCGAAGGCTCGCCGCTCGAGAGCGACGGGCCCGGCCTCGCTGTCGGCATCGCGCTCTCGCGCGCCCATGGCGCGGGGGTCGCGGTTGCGGTCGGCGGCAATGCCGAGCTGCTGCCGGGCACGGAAGGGAGGCGGCACATGGCGCCGCCCGCGAGCCTCGATGAGGCGTCGCTGAGCACGTTGCTGCTCGCGTTGCGCGAGCGGGCGGAGAAGGCGCTGGCGCGGCCGGTGACGCATGCGGTGATCGCGCTCGACGCAACCTTCGAGCCCGTCCAGCCGATGCTTGCCCAGGCCGCGGCGGGCGCCGGCCTGACGCTGCTGCGCGTACTCGATGCCGGCGCTGCGGCCCGCCTCGCGAACAGCGCCAAGGCCGCCGACGCGCCGGCAATGGGCGCCGCGATCGAGGCCGAAGACATCGCGCCGCGCTGATTCAATCGAGGTTTTACTCATGCCGAAAATGACTTTCATCGAGCGCGACGGTCAGCGTCGCGAGGTCGATGCTCCCAACGGTCTCTCCGTGCTCGAGATCGCGCACAAGCACGGGATCGACATCGAGGGCGCTTGCGAGGGTTCGCTGGCCTGCTCGACCTGTCACGTCATCGTCGACGCCGAATGGTACGAGCTCCTGAAGGAGGCCACCGAGGACGAGGAGGACATGCTCGATCTCGCCTTCGGGCTCACGCAGACCTCGCGGCTCGGCTGCCAGATCATCATGACCGACGAGCTCGATGGCCTCACCGTCAAGCTGCCGGCGGCGACGCGCAATCTGATGAACGGATGAACCCGCTCGGCCTCAAGAAGCGCCCGCAAGAATGCCGTATCGTCGTCGCCATGTCGGGGGGCGTCGACAGCTCGGTGACGGCGGCGCTCTTGGTCGAGCAGGGATTCGAGGTCGTCGGCATCACGCTTCAGCTCTACGACCACGGCGCGGCGACGCAGCGCAAAGGCGCGTGCTGTGCCGGTCAGGACATCCATGATGCGCGCCAAGTCGCCGAGACGCTCGGCATTCCCCATTACGTTCTCGATTACGAGAGCCGCTTCAAGCGTGCCGTCATCGACGATTTCGCCGATGCCTATGCGCGCGGCGAGACGCCGATCCCCTGTGTCCGCTGCAACGAGACCGTGAAGTTCCGGGATCTCTTGGGAACCGCGCGCGATCTCGGCGCCGACGCGCTCGCGACCGGCCATTATGTGCGGCGCATCGAAGGGAAGGATGGTCCCGAGCTTCACCGCGCGGCCGACGAGAGCCGCGACCAGAGCTATTTCCTTTTCGCGACGACACGCGCGCAACTCGACTTCCTGCGCTTTCCCCTGGGATCTCTCGACAAGCACGCGACGCGTGATCTTGCCCGCCGCTTCGCGCTTCCCGTGGCCGAGAAGCCGGACAGCCAGGACATCTGCTTCGTGCCCTCGGGGAATTATGCGACCCTCGTCGAGAAGCTGCGCCCTGGCGCGATCGAGCCCGGCGAGATCGTCGATCAACAGGGCCGCATCCTCGGTGAGCACAACGGCGTCATTCACTTCACCGTGGGTCAGCGCAAGGGCCTCGGCATCGCTTCACCCGAGCCGCTCTATGTGCTCCGGCTCGAGCCCGAAACGAAGCGTGTCATCGTCGGTCCGCGCGAGGCGTTGGGCGCCAAGCGCGTGCCGATCGGCGATGTCAACTGGCTGGGCCCGACGGTGCCGCGCGACGGCCTCGCTGTGAGCGTCAAGCTCCGCTCGGCGCAGCCGCCGGTCGCGGCGCGGCTCTTCCTCGATGAGGAGGGCGGCGGCGAGGCGGTGCTGAGCGAAGCGGCGCTCGGTGTCGCGCCTGGCCAAGCTTGCGTGGTCTATCAGGGCACGCGGGTGTTGGGGGGAGGGTGGATCAGGCGGGCGGTCGAGCGCGCGACAGAGGCCGGACTCGCGTCAAGCGCTTCGCCGGGCTAGCTCAGCCGCGGCGAAAACGGTGAGCCCGCTTCACGGTTGATTCGTTCCTGCAAAGATTGGCTGAATTGGAGGGGTGACCGCAATCGCCTCGACAGGCCTGCGAGAGGCTGCGTCGTCGCAAAACGCACTCGATGAGGCTCCCGCAATTCGCTCTCCCGAAGGCCGGTAACGCTGCCAATTCGGGCGAAATTCAAGCTGAGCACCGTCGAACCGGCGCATCGGCAAGTGGGCACGACCTCAAGGCGGATTGCGGCGCAGGTTCGACCCCTGGTAGTGACGGTCAGCCGCCAGATTTCTTTATTTCTCTATTTATTTTCTTTTCTTTTCGTGATCGTCTGGCGTATCGACCGCAACCGCCTCAGGGGGAGGTAGCGAGTGATGCAAGAGGCGACGGACACCCTCCTTCGATCGGGCCGGCGCCACATCCTGGCGCCTTGGCAAGTCGTCGGCGGCCCTACCTCGCTGCTGACCTGCATGATCTTCTTCGTCTCCGGCTTCCCGGCTCTTGTCTATCAGCTCGTTTGGCAGCGATCGTTGTTCATCCTGTTCGGGGTCAACATCGAATCCGTAACGGTCGTCGTCGCAGGCTTCATGCTCGGGCTGGGGCTCGGCAGCTTCGCGGGCGGCAAGCTCTCGCAATGGCGGCCTCTGCCGCTCCTCCTGATGTTCGGCGGGATCGAGCTGGCGACGGCCTGCTTCGGCTTTTGCTCGCTGCGTTTGTTCGAAGCGGCCGGAGAAGGGACCCTTCATGCGCCGGAGATCGTCGTCCTGGTGCTTCCGCTGCTGCTCCTGCTGATACCGACTGTGCTGATGGGCGCTACGCTGCCGATTCTCGTGGCGCATCTGGTGCTGCGGTCGCGCGAGGTGGGCGTATCGGTCGGCCTGCTCTATTTCGTCAACACGCTGGGGTCATCGGCTGCGTGTTTCGTCGTGGCGCTGTGGATGATGCGCACGCTCGGCATGCGCGATTCCGTCTACGCCGCGGCCTGCCTCAACGTCTTGGTGGGCGCTTCTGCCTTGGCCCTTCAGTTGTGCCGCGGTGACGGCACGGCGCCGAACGCCGCCGAGGGCCGTCGTATCCGCAAAGAAGGGTTGCCTCTGCTCCCATTCGGAGTGGCGCTCATCCTTTGTGCGGCGACCGGCTTCCTCTCGCTCTCCTACGAGATCGTCTGGTTCCGCTTCTTCGCGTTCGTCAGCGGGACCAGCGCGCTCTCCTTCGGCTTGGTATTGGGGGCGTTTCTCGCCGGCATCGCGCTCGGGTCCTTCGGCGGTTCGGTGCTGTGCGAGGCAAGCGGCGATGGCGAAACGCCGCTACGGGCGCTCATCCTCGCGCTCGTCATCGGCAGCTTGGCGGGGTTCGTCTACATCCCGGCGACGAGCTGGCTGATCGCCAGCGGCGTCAGCAAATTCGTCTATGGGTCGGTCATGCTTGTCGGCATCGTGATGGTGGCAGGCCTGTTGGGATGCACACTCTCCTTGCTGAGCGAGTCGTGCATCGCTCCCGATCGCTGGGCCGGCGCCAAGCTGAGCTACCTCTACCTCGCCAACATCGCCGGCTCGGTTGCGGGAAGCCTGGGCACCGGCTTTGTCCTGATGGATCATCTCGGCATCGGTGCGATCTCGATTCTGCTGAGTGTGACCGGTCTCGGCCTCGGCCTCGCCCTTCTCCTGTCCCAAACTCCTCGTCGTTGGCCAGACCGCTACCTCGTGGCGGCGTGCTGCATCGGGATTCCCGTGATCGCCATCAGTGCAGATCCGCTTTTTTCGCGGCTCTACGATCACATCCTGTTCCGTACGGCCTATGGCGGCGCCGCGCATTTTGCCTTTGGGCATGTCGCCGCCACGGTCGAGAACAAGCACGAGGTGATCAATGTCACCACCGACAAGGTCGCGTTCGGGGGCGGGATGTACGATGGGATGATCAATGTCGACATCATCGACGACCGGAACAATCTGGAGCGGCCCTTCGCACTCAGCTTTTTCGCCCCGGCGCCGCGCGAGGTATTGATCATCGGGCTCGCGACTGGCGCGTGGGCGCAAGTGATCGCCAACCATCCCCAGCTCGAGAGGTTGACGATCGTCGAGATCAATCCGGGTTACCTTGGACTCATCTCCCGCTACCCTGAAGTCGCGTCCCTGCTGAAAAATCCCAAGGTCGAGATCGTGATCGATGACGGAAGGCGCTGGCTCAACAGGCATCCCGAGCGGAAATTCGACGCGATCGTGCAGAACACCACCTGGTTCTTCCGAGCGCATGCCAGCAACCTTCTATCGGAAGAGTATCTGAAGCTGAACCTGGCGCATCTCAAGAAGAACGGCATTGCCATGTACAACACGACGAATTCCGACCGCGCCGCGCGGACGGCTTGCGTCACGGCGCCGGCGGCCATGCGGCTGAGCACGATGATGGTGATCAGCAACGAGCCACTGTCGCTGGATGCCGCGCGGTGGGAAAGGACGCTGCTCGCCTATCGTATCGACGGGCGCAAGGTCATCGACCCCGCCGATCCGCGGCAACGCGAGCGGCTGGCGGCGTTGTGGGCGGATGTTGCAACCCTGCCCCGGGCGGACGATCAGCGGCCGCCGGCATTTCTCGAGAGCTGCGCGAGCATTCTGGAGCGAACCACCGGAAAGCGGTTGATCACCGACGACAATGCCGGCGAGGAATGGAACTACCTGAAATTCGACAAGGTGTTCAACGAGTGAGCCGCGGTGACAGCGCTCATCTGACGCCGCGGGCCTGACGCATTCACCGGTATAGCCGCTTGCCAATTCAACCGCGCCGTCGCCCGGCTGACCGCCACCTCAAGCACCACCAGCCATTCGGCCGCCGGCACCTGACGCAGCATGGCTCGGCGGTATTACGAGGGCGGCGTCACATTTCCGTGAAAGGCGCTGTTTCATGATCGCTCCCAAATTGGGAGCGGAAACATTTGCTCCCGATATGGGATCGGAATATACTGCTGCATGCGGATTATCGCAGTCAGCACCTTGCGGGAATTCTGGCAGAAGCCCGGCCGGCACGATGCGGAAGTGGCGTTGCGCGCATGGGTGTCGATCGTCAGGGCAGCCGATTGGGCGAAGCCGACCGACGTCAAGGCGATGTTCCGCAGTGCCGATATCCTGCCAAACGGCCGGGCAGTCTTCGATATAGGCGGCAACAAGTATCGTCTCGTGGCGGCCATCCATTATCGCGGCAAGCGGATCTATATACGTTTCATCGGCACGCATCGCGACTATGACAAGATCGATGCCACAAAAGTCTGAGGAGTACCGGTGATGGAAATTCGTCCTATCCGTACCAAGGCGCAATACCGCGCCGCGCTGAGCGAGGTGGAGCGGCTTTGGGAGGCGGAGCCGGGAACGCGCGAGGGTGATCGCGTCGAAGTGCTGGTGACGCTAATTGAGGCCTATGAGGCGAAGCACCATCCGATCGACGCGCCCGATCCCGTCGCGGCGATCCTCTTCATGATGGAGCAGATGGGCCTCACGCGCCGCGATCTCGAGCCCGCAATTGGGAGCCGGGGGCGGGTCTCCGAAGTGCTAAACCGCAAGCGTCCGCTGACCCTGCCGATGGTGCGCGCGCTCAGCGCGCTACTGCACATTCCGGCGGATATCCTTGTGCAACCCTATGCCACCCGCCCGGCGGCGTGACCTCGCTCGCGCTTTTTAATTCAACCGCGTCGTCGCCTGGCTGACCAGCACTTCGAGGACGACCGGACCTTCCGTCGTCATCGCCTGCGTCAACGCCGCAGGCAGGTCCGCCGCGCGCTCGATGCGCCGCCCGTCGCAGCCATGACCTCGCGCCAGCGCCACGAAATCGAGCCCCGCGACATCGACGCCGGGAAGCGGGCCCGTGTTGTAGCGCTTGCTGAAGGCGCGCATCGCGCCATAGCCGCCATTGTTGAGCACGACCACGCAAAGCGGCAGCTTGTGCTGCGCCGCCGTCCAGAGCGCCTGGATCGCATACATCACCGAGCCGTCGCCAAGGACCGCGATCACGCGCTTGCCCGGCCGCGCCAGCGCCACGCCCACCGAGGCGGGGAGCGCGAAGCCCAGGCCGCCGCTCGCCATCGCGTAATATTCATCGCCGCGCCGCGTCGGCAGATAACGCTGGAGATGGTCGCGATGCGACGGCGCCTCTTCGAGCACGATACTGCTCCCGCCGCGCGCTTCCGCGATCGCCTGCATGACATACTCGCCCGACATGGGATCGGCCGGCGCGACGCGCGGTGATGGGGTCCGCGGCGCCGGCGGCTCGCGCTGGCTTCTGGGGACGAGCGTGAGCAGCGTTTCGAGCGCGAGCCGTGGCGTTGCGAGGATGCTGGTACCGAGGGGCGCCCATGCCGCGGCCTCGGGATCGTCGGTGATCTGGAAAACCGGAATGCCGGCGCTCGGCAGGGTGAAGCGCCCCGGCACGTGATAGGTGAAGATCGGCGCGCCCAGGACCAGCACGAGATCGTAAGCCGCCAATGTCGCCGACACCTGATCGGGCGAAGACGGCAGGAAACCTGCGAAGAGGGCGTGATCTTCCGGAAAGGTCCGTCGGCTGATCATCGGTGCCGCCCAGACCGCGGCGGTAAGCGTCTCTGCGAGCTCGATGGCGAGGTCATAGGCGCCGTCGCGATCCACCGCCGCGCCGATGACGATCGCGGCGCGCTTGCTGCGGGCGAGCGCCTCGGCCAGCGCGCGAAGCGGTATCGGATCGGGTCCCAGAGCCTGGCTCTTGGTCTGCGGCAAGACCGGCTCGGCCGCGACGTCCCAATCATCGCTCGGGACGGAGACGAAGGCCGGTCCCCAAGGTTTCTGCATGGCGATGTTGTAGGCTTGAGCGATCGCGACGGGCACGTCCTGCGGCCGCGCCGGCTCCGAGCTCCATTTGACATAAGGCTTCGGGAACTCCGCCGCAGCGGTCGCGCCGAGAAAGGGACGCCACGGCAGAAGGCTGCGCGCCTGTTGTCCCGCCGTGATCACCAGCGGCGTCTGGTTGCGATAGGCCGTGAAGATCGCGCCGAGCGCATTTCCGACGCCGGCGGCCGAATGAAGATTGACGAAGGCGGCGCCGCCCGTCGCCTGTGCATAGCCGTCTGCCATGCCGACCACGACGCCTTCCTGGAGTCCCAGCACATAGCGGAAATCTGCCGGCCAATCGCGCAGGAAGCTCAGTTCGGTCGAGCCGGGATTGCCGAAGACCGTCGTCATGCCGCGCGCGCGCAAAAACTCGAACGTCGCGGATTTGACGGTGCGGGAAGGGGTGTCGCTCATGCTGATCGCGGCCTTTTCCTGCTGCCTCGGTTGGGAATGTTCATAGCGCCGGGGATCGCCTCCTTCAAACCGCGGCTTCGATGCGATCACGAGCCGCACAGCTCACACGGATATGTCGATGGAGACGCGAGCGTAGGGGACTTTCACGCGTGCGGGCGGCGGCGCCAATCACCGTCTGCGCTTCTTACTCGTCGAAACATCGAATACGCGCGGGCCTATCAGCGTGCCGCGGTAAATCGGAACAGTGCGCGGCATGCTCCGGTTTGGCAGATAGGAGTAACGGTCCGAGGAGAACGACATGAGAAACATCATCATCGCAGGCGTCTCGACGCTGGCGCTCACGGTGGCGGGATGCTCCATGTTCCATTCGCGCTCATCGGAGCAGGCGGCGGCAGGCCCCAGCAGCCAGCCGAGCTACTCGACGAGCGCCAAGCAAAGCTATTCGAGCAATGAATCGAGCGGCACCTCCACCGCGCCGATGAGCGGCACCAGCCAGAGCGCGGCGACGCAGCCGTCCAGCGCGCCGTCTCAAGCGCGCATGACCATGAATGCGGATGAGGTGAAACAGGCACAACAGAAGCTGAAGGATGACGGCGACTACAAAGGCGCCATTGACGGCAAGGCCGGTCCGCAGACGATGGCCGCGCTCAAGGAGTTCCAACAGAAGAACGGGCTGTCGCAGACCGGCAAGCTCGACGAGCAGACCGCAGACAAGCTCGGATTGAGCTCGATGTCCGAGGGCTCGGGATCGAGCGCCCCGCCATCGACGCAGAAATCGCAATAGCGTCTTTTAAGCGAGAGTGATGGCCCCGTCCCCGCGAGAGGGCGGGGCCATTTACGCATAGCGTAGCGCCCACCGCCGCGACGTACTGCGCCCGTCATCGTCATAGTGCACAGACTCACATCCTCGTGATCGCGCGCTCAGCGACATCACGAGCATGTGAGACGTGATCTCCCACCACTTCCGCTAGTGTCGAATGTCGCGTCATCGCGGCATTGTCGTAGGCCTAATCGCCCGCGAGCCCGATGAGCTTGTCTACGCGTCGTCTTCGGCTCGCCTCGCGTGAAGGAGAGAACGCATGACACTCCGAACCGCAATCGGATGCCTCTCACGACGCGGCATGGCGGCAGCAGGGTTTTCCATGGCGCTGCCGATGCTGCTGCTCTTCGCGCCGGCAGGGGCCGCGGCGCTCGATCTGCCGCGCGAGCAGGTGGCGCTCGTCGCGCCGCCCCTTGTGCATCCGCATGAGCAGGCGACGGCGAAGGGGCCGGAGATCATCGAATTCCGCCTGGTGGTCGAGGAGAAACGGATCGTCATCGACGATGCTGGCACGACGCTGCAGGCGATGACCTTCAACGGCTCGATACCGGGGCCGATGATGGTCGTGCATGAAGGCGATTATGTCGAACTCACGCTGGTCAATCCGGCCAGCAACATGATGGCGCATAACATCGACTTCCATGCCGCCACCGGCGCGCTCGGCGGCGGTGCGCTGACGCTCGTCAATCCCGGCGAGCAGGTCGTGCTACGCTTCAAGGCAACCCGCACCGGCGTCTTCGTCTATCATTGCGCGCCGGGCGGCCCGATGATTCCCTGGCACGTCGTCTCCGGCATGAGCGGCGTTATCATGGTGCTGCCGCGTGGCGGATTGACGGACGGCGCGGGGCACGCGCTTCACTATGACCGCATCTATTATATCGGCGAGAACGACTTCTACGTGCCGCGCGACGCCAAGGGCAATTTCAAATCCTATGATTCCCTTGCGGCTTCCTATGACGACACCGCTGAGGCGATGCGCAAGCTGATCCCGAGCCATGTCGTCTTCAACGGCCGGGTGGGTGCGCTTACCGGCAAGAACGCGCTGAAAGCAAAAGTCGGCGAGACCGTGCTGATCGTCCATTCCGAGGCCAATCGCGACAGCCGACCGCATCTGATCGGCGGCCATGGCGATTATGTCTGGGAGACCGGCAAATTCTCGAACCCGCCTCAGACGGATCTCGAGACCTGGTTCATCCGCGGCGGCTCGGCGGGTGCGGCGCTCTATACCTTCCGGCAGCCCGGCCTCTACGCCTATCTCACCCACAATCTGATCGAGGCCGTCGAGCTCGGCGCCACCGCTCATTTCAAGGTCGAGGGCGCCTGGGACGACGACCCCATGACGCAGGTGCGGCCGCCCGAGCCGATATCACCGGCCCTCCACGGCGCCGCGGCGAAGCCAACGCATGCCGTGGTCGAACACTACTGAGCGAGACCGCAATCGGGTAGGGTCCATCGCCTCGTGGCGAACCGCCATGCCGCTCGCGCTGAAGCTCGGATGCGTGGCCGCGCTGCTCGCGGCGCTTTCTGCGCTTTTTGCCTTCGCGGGCGGAAGCGGTCGCGAGC
>Ga0209062_1003225_pt1 | contig 19301 bp, 23 predicted proteins | sample Coa_R2_2_FD_187158 | JGI IMG/M metagenome (GOLD analysis project Ga0209062, IMG submission 187158) | Surface soil microbial communities from Centralia Pennsylvania, which are recovering from an underground coalmine fire - Coalmine... | ecosystem: Environmental > Terrestrial > Soil > Unclassified...
TACTGGAGGCGATGCGCCCAAGGGGGGCGCAATCGCCGTCTCCTCCACACGCGAATTTTCGTTTGGCGTGGAACAAGAACACCTCACAAACTCTTTTGAAGAGTTTGTGAGGTGTTCCTGAGCAGTTCGTGAGGGTGCACCGAATCCTTGCAGTTCGGGAGTTTCACCTGAAATAGACGCTTTGTACAAATAATCTATTTCTTTAGTGCCAGCATCTATCCCCGTATTCTCAGCATTTGATTCTAGATTTTGAGAAGAAGATTGTTGTTTTTCTACATCTGGTTTTGGTGATGCAGAATCTACTTCCTCCCAAAAATCTTTCATCCGGCTACCGTGAAGATTACGCACCATCCAGCCAACAGTTTCTCGCCCGTCTTGTATCGACTTGTCTGGTTTGAAAATGAATAACCCGCTTTGGGCAAGAACTTTCTTGGCACACATAAACGTGCTGTAGCTCAGCGCCGTAGATAAAGGCATCCACCGAGAACCGTAGGGGTCCGCCGTCCAACATTCTTGCCACAATTGTGTCACTGAATGTTTTTGCTCTTGCGCCCAAAGCATATCTTTTATTGGAATAATCACATGAAGTCTTTTATATGGGGATTGTGGTTTACTGGCAGCAGCAGATTTCTTGGCAATGGGACGAGTCATAGTAGCAGTCATCTTACAACCTCCTGTTTTTGTTGGCGCACGGCAATTTCACCCACAGCGAGCGCGGGTTTTGTTGTTTTGCGGATATTCATGTTTGTGTGTTGAAAAAACTGAACCTGCTTGAGTTACAACAGTCGCAACTCATCCTTAAAATATCGGTCTGATTTTTTGGGTTGGTCTTTCCAATGTTCCCAAGCTACTTGGACTTCATCACCCAGGTCTTGAATAACCTCCCCCCTCGCCTTATACAAAGCGCTATAGGGGTCAGCATGGGCTACTATGGAACCATCTCCCATCGTTTTTTGTTGTGAATTGGCTTTCTCTAAGGCATCAATTAGCTGTATCTGTTGCGGTGTTAACTCTGCCAGATAGTCTTGTTTAATTAGCTCGTAGTTTTGAGCCACACTCCAATAGTCCTGCCAAGTGCACTCAGACTTGGCCAGCACACACCGAATATCACTAACTGCTTGCGGTAGTAGTTGCAATTGCTCGGCTCTATATGCGATCGCCTGCGGTGTCGGCTCACTCCCCAGGATAATTGCTGCTGCTTGAAGTGCCTGGGTGTTATTCATGGCACTGGCAAGATTCTTCAATGCCATCCCCATTAGCAGCAAACATTCCTGTGCATTTTCTTTTGGGGGTTCAACTGCCAACGAGCGCAAATCAATTGTCCTTTCCAATGCAAGCTTTAGCTGCTTGTTTAGTGCTTTAGTCGCCCCTTTCGTGAAAGTATCCTCCCACTGCTGTTGAGGACGTTGTTCTACTGCATGTTCTAGTTCCAAAATACGCTGCTTAAGTTGTTGGTTTTCAAATTCCAGCTGCCTTAGCCCCTCCATCTCATCCAGCCGTTGCTGCAGGTGAATGTTTTGCTCTTTCTGCTGCCTCAACAACTTTTGTAGTGATTCCACCTGTTCTTTTATTTGTTGTTCTGCCCTGGCTGTTGCTTCTGCTTGTAGCCCAATTCTTAAGTCTTGTTCTAGTCGCTCTAGTTCCTGTTTATGGCGTTCTTCAATGGCAGCAATCGCTTCAGCATATTCTGCTGGGTAAGGCCGTTCTTTGGGACAAGGAACACTTAGACCATCTAAATCCGCATTGTTAACTAGTAGTTTCTCGCCGTCTGTTAAAGTGACAAGCTGCTGCCAATGATTTGGTGGGTCTGTTTCAATCACTCCCTCTTCCCCATATCTGGAGTGTGATTGTGATGAAATCCTGACCGATTGACACAATTGCGTTTGACTTTTCTCCTTTTTTAGGGTACTTTTATCGCTCGGCATAACTTGTTGAACTGCTTTGGCGAAATCGGCAGCAGTGGGAAAAGGTTTTTCTTGGACTGCGATCGCCACAGCCTCATGCAACTTGTCTGGATTTTTGACCAACCGCAGAAGCGGACGTGTTTGGGCAGGTTTGGTAATCCTTTCCTTAAGATTTTCGGGAAGGGCATCAACCACTTTCTTGGCTGCAAGTAAATCTCTGACCCTGCGGTATCCTCCATATTTGCTCAACTCGTTTTCACAGTAGTCTTCAAAACAGGTATAACCCGCATCTTTGTAATAGCGATTATCTCGCATCAATCGCAATTCTTCCGACACCTGCCATTCAAATCTATCAATGGCAGTGAAGGTTTCTTGAATACTACTGTTAAGGTTGGCAAAATCAACTGTTGAAGTTGTTTGGGAATTGTAGGGGTCAATAACAGCACTATCCTCTATGCATGGTGCAAGAGAATTTGGTATTGTTTGATTGAACATGAACTTTGTAGTTTGTGAGACTTCCCAGGAGCGATGTTTTCGAGGCAAGCGCTCTTGGGATTTAGTTTTTTCCCATTTTAGAAAGCACAAAACATAATTAAGAGGTTTAGAAAAACTACCTATACCCCCTCTTTACTGCTTGTAGCCATTTGCTATCACAAATAGTAGGGATGCATCACCTCCATGTGGTTAACTCATTTACGAACCATGCTTGTTATCCCAAATGGTAGCACAGTTTTATCACAAAAAATACAACCCATTTAAAGCAGCAAACCCGCCTAATAATTGGCGGGTTTTTCCTTGAGCATTTCTTTGAGTTTTTCTAGTAATTGCCTGAGAGATTCATTCTCTTCTCTCAGGCGGCTGTTTCCCCCAGCACCACCTCTTCCAATTTTTCAACTCGCTGTCTGAGTTCTAAAATCTCGCCTGACTCAACTTTGTTACCAAGATACTGGTCAATCAAGTCTATGAGTACGTCAGTGGCGTTTTTCCCTTCGTATTTAACCTTTTGATAAAAAGCGTCTTTCTTTTCTGGTGAAATCCTAATGTTTAGCCTTGATTCAGCCATAGCAATTTCCTCGTGGTTTTTTTAAAGCTATCAATAAAAACCTAGGGATAACAAGTGTACATACAAGTAGTATTTTTTTGTTATCCCAAAATGTTGACAAGTGGGATAACAGATATTAACATTAGATTGTAAGGTTAGACAAAAGGCGATCACCCCAGCCTGGTAAGCAAAGTAATCGCCTTTCGTCAAAATCTAATTTTTTATCAGATTTAGAGATATCATTATGACGCACCTAGCTTACGCACAGCAAGCTCCCTCACTTAATGAGCAAGCGGTTGCCCAAGCCGAACTAGAGAATTACCTCGAAGCACAAGCAGAAGTCGTAGCTCCAGAAGAACTCACAGTAGTTGAAATCAGCTTCTACGACCACCAAATCTACGCTGGCGACAAACTCATAGCCAGCATCACCCATGACGACGATGACTTTGTGACTCAGCGTTGGGTGGTAATGATCAACGATGAGGAAATCCATCGTGCTGACAGTTGGGCGAAGTGCCATAGCTATATCACATGGCACTACACCCAAGGGACATTGCCAGTACAACAGCAGCAAGTAGATACACAAGCACCTGCAACCACTGGTAACGAAGTCATGGCACAAATTGCAGCAGCGTGTGACGAGTTCGGATTTGAACTGACGGACGATGGTATCTACCACAACGACGTGAAACTGGGTCAAGTTGGTTGCACTGATGGCAACTGGTGGGTTGTACGCGCCTCATCCCAGTATCAAAACCAAGTGCCCTGCGATTCTGCATCTGATGCTGTGTGGTCTTTGTGGATGGTGGAAACTTCATGCTGTGCTGATCACAACGAAGAGTTGTTAGACCAGCCGTTTGACCAATTGACTACTCAGGAATGGGAGCAACTTTTGGAGTATCAGCCGCTCTGCAAAACTGTAGTGTTACTTGCTGCCTAGTAGAAAAAGAAGGTGAGCAAAATGCTCACCCTGTGGACTAGTTACAATATTTTCTGGTTTAAATATACCAGTTTACCTGAAGAAATACGGAAGAAATTTAACTCTTGTTGCGTCAACATTCAAGCGATTGCTCACTCATAAAAAGGGCAATAACTGGCTACTAAGATGTTGATACCAAAACGGAGTTGTAACAATGCAGTTCTACACCACACAAAATCCTCAAACATTACCTAATTGGGCAATTGTTGTCTCGAATGTTGCAGGTTTGACTGAGGTGCAGATTAACGATAGTCATCCTGGGTTTCAATCCCTAGTGGACAAATTAGTAACTGAAATTGAACCAGGAGTTTTTGGTGTTAAAGCTGCTGATTTATGCTCCCAACTCAGTGTTGAAATATCAGATTAGGAGTAGTGAATGAAAATTACAACTGTGTCAATATCCTACAGTCGAAAATTCAATCTTGGTCAGTACGAATCACTTGATTTGGGTTGCTCACTCTGGGCACAAGTAGATGAAGAAGAAGATCCAGACGGAGTCGTTCAATTCCTCTACCACCAAGCAAAAGCATCAGTGAAAAATGCAGCAATGCCTGTGCTTAAGGCTTCGGAGTTTCAGATAAATAAAGCGAAAGTCCAAAGAACAGTTGCAGACACACCAGATGAATCGGAGGAACCTTAATGCTTGCTGAAATTAAATTGGGTTTGTGCAATCCTCCTGATCCTGTTTATCTTTACGTCAATCAAGGCGAGTTTAACGGTGAGCCCTATGTCTGGTATCGCTACGATGTTAACAACGACAAAACTATTCCTGTACAGCAGAAAGGATTAACTGGTTATCTAACTCAACTACGATTGACGACGAAAGAATTTAAGGGGAAGGATAACGTTAAGTTAGATATTGTTGTCTCGGCTGACGAACTTTATGTTATTAGAACCGGGATAGAAACCAACTTCGCCAAGACATTTTTACTGGCAGTATCACAAGTTCAAGATTTTTCTAAGCCCCTAATTATCGCTGCCACTCCTGGGGAAGAAAACGTGGTTTTCTGTAGGCTCTACGACGCAGTAACCAAAATCAGATTTCGCAGGGAATGGAACAAAGATGCTGATTGGGTCGAAATGATTCACAGCATTCAATTTAGATTGCAATCTCAGAGGGAGCAGAGAGCAGGGGAACCCACATGCCTATAGTGTGGGATAAAGTTTTTTATTCCCTGCTTCCTGCTTCCTGCCCCCTGCTCCCTTTTTTTGTAACCAAGTAGAGGCAACAAATGATTCCAGTAACTTTTGATATCACACGACCAAATGTGTCAGGACAAGAGACTATCCAAGCTTATGTGCAAGTTGTCCCACGCTTAGGCGAAACTGTTTTCCTTCGCATTGGTAAAGTTCGAGTCACAACCCAAGTGTTAGAAGTTATACATTTACCAGCTTTGAATCTGAATAGTTTTCCCTCAGTGTCCATCAAGCTAAAGATTCTGCGCGAACAACAATTACAAGCGGCAAGAACGCAAGCAGCGTGAAGCGGAGGCGATCGCTGAGGACTATAGCTGTAGCAGAAGAAATTTTATGACAAGAGAAGAGTATGTCAAACAAATGCTATCAAAAAACTATCCAACCCAGGCTGCTGCATCTGAAGCTTTAGGAGTTGAGGAGAATACAGTCAGGAGATACTTCAACAACCGAAGAAAACCTGGGGACATAGTTTGTAGAACAGTCCAGTTATTAGATTTTTTGAAAGCCCAAGGATTAGAACCACCGCCACCACTTAAGTTTGATTAATCTCTGCCTGGCCTGTAAGGAGTCGGTGATAAGAGCCTTTTGATGGTAAAAGACCTTTTTGTAGGGTCTTTTTCGGCTTTAACAGGAAAGAATTCAGGAGCCAGAATTCATGCTGATTTCTGATTTTTGTACAAGTGATGAGCCATTCTAAATCATGTCACCGACTTTTGAAACTATAAATTCTATTTTGATTCAGCAAAGTCCAATTGTCTCAAGATAACTATAATCTGTAATCCGAAATCTAAAATAGACAAAGAATTCTGAGATAATAAACTGGCAAACGAGAATTTCACTCTTGCAACGCAACTACCTTAAGTTATTCAGGGTTTGGTGTTAAGCCATGAACTTTCACGTTCTTTTTAAGCCTCTGTTGTTGCTAACAAGCTGTTTCCGGCAATCCTTCAGCTTACTGAAACAAAACTCAGCTAAAGTTTTTACACTGCTATTTACTCTAGGCTTATGTCTAAGTTTAGGATTTGCTGGTTGCACTTCTAGAAATGTTCAAGCGCCTAAAGTAGTAAACATAGGCTATCAGAAATCTGCAGTCTTAGCACTGGTTAAGCATCAAGGCAGTTTAGAAAAACAGCTTTCCTCTTCTGGAGTGACTGTCAAATGGTTAGAATTTCCATCGGGTCCTCCTATGTTAGAAGCTTTAAATGCAAACAGCATTGACTTTGCATCTGTGGGAGAGGCTCCACCAGTATTTGCTCAGTCCGCTGGTGTGCCATTGGTATATGTTGGTAATTCTTCAGCAAGTCCAGAAGGTTTGGCTATTTTAGTCCGCAACGATTCTCCCATTCGGACTATGGCTGACCTCAAAGGTAAAAAAGTTGGTGTGACGAAAGGTTCAAGTGCTCATTTTATGGTGACGCAAGCGTTGGCGTCTGCGGGAATGCAATATAGCGACATTCAACCTGTCTATCTTTCCCCAGCCGATGCTCGTGCGGCATTTCAACAGGGCAACATAGATGCTTGGGGAATTTGGGACCCATTCCTAGCTGCAGCTCAACGACATGGAGGAGCACGAATTTTAAGAGATGGTAAGGGTATAGCATCATGGAGAGAATTTTTTGTGACATCAAAACACTATGCTGATACAAATCCAGAAATTATCAAGCAAATTCTCAAAACAACTAATGAAGTAGGAAATTGGGCAAAAAAAAATCATCATGAAGTTGTTGATATTTTATCATCTCAGCTAGGAATTGATGCTCCTTCATTAGAGCTTGCTGAGAGTAGGAGGAAACGTTACGATGTCCAATCAATCAGCCCTCAAATTATTGCAGAACAACAAAAAGTTGCTGATACTTTTTTACGTCTTAAGATGCTTCCTAAACCCGTAAAAGTAGCAGATGCTGTTTGGCAACCTAAATCGTAAATAAAACTTAAAAACTATCTGAAGTTTGAGAAATAATCATTTATTCTCACCGACTTATTTAGCCAAAGAGGAAGAATTTTATGGAATTACTTTGGTTTATTCCAACACATGGAGATGGTCGATATTTAGCCACATCATTTGGTGGACGTGAATGCAACTTTTGTTATTTTCAACAACTTGCACTTGCTGTAGATAATTTAGGTTTTTCCGGGGCTTTGTTACCCACTGGACGTTCTTGTGAAGATGCATGGATTTTGGCTTCATCCCTGATATCAATAACACGCAAAATGTATTTTTTAGTTGCGATTCGTCCTGGATTGATGTCTCCAGGTGTAGCTGCTAGAATGGCGTCTACGTTTGATCGTTTGTCTAATGGACGTTTACAAACTCACGTTGTCACTGGTGGTGATCCCGTGGAGTTAGCAGGGGATGGAGTGCATCTGTCTCATGATCAACGTTATGAATTAACCGATGAGTTTTTAACCGTTTGGAAAGAAATTTTATCTGGTCATGAAACTAACTTTAGTGGTAATCATTTACACATCAAAGGAGGTAGACTACTATTTCTTCCCGTGCAATCTCCCCGCTTTCCTATATGGTTTGGTGGTTCATCATCTATTGCAAAACAGATTGCTGCCAAGCATGCCGATATTTATTTGACTTGGGGAGAAACACCACAAAATGTAGCTGAAAAAATCAAGTCTGTCCAAGAATTAGCTGCACAACAAGGTAGAACTATCCGTTTTGGTATTCGCTTGCATATCATAGTTCGAGAAACTGCAACTGAAGCTTGGGAGGCGGCTAACCAATTGATTAAATTTGTTGACGATGAGGCGATCACCAATGCCCGAAAAATTTTTGACAGGATGGACTCTCAAGGACAACAACGTATGACACAGCTACACAATGGTAGTCGAGAAGTACTGGAGATCAGTCCAAATTTATGGGCAGGAGTTGGGTTAGTTCGAGGTGGTGCAGGTACAGCTTTGGTAGGAGATCCTGATACTGTCGTTGCCAGAATGCTAGAGTATGCCGCTCTAGGAATTGATATATTTATTCTTTCCGGTTATCCTCATTTAGAAGAAGCTTATCGAGTTGCTGAATTACTATTTCCTCGCTTGCCAATCCAGAAAATCAATAACATAGATAAAACTGAAATGGTTAGCCCTGTTGGCGAACTTATTGGTTTTGAAAACTTTCCTAAGTAACAGTTCATTAACAATTAATAATTTATAAATGTTGTTACTGTGAAGACAAAATCTTTTAATCAATGCTTTTATAGATTAGCTCCTTGGTTTATTCCAATTCTCTTGGTTATAATTTGGCAGTTCCTCGTTCAATTTGACTGGATTTCCTCAAAATTATTACCTACACCTGTAGATGTTGTACTTGCAGGAATTCGCCTTGCTAAGTCTGGAGAATTATTCTACCACATTGGCATTAGTACTAAACGGGCAGTGATTGGCTTTTTCATTGGTGGTAGTATTGCCTTTCTTCTAGGGTTAGTTAATGGCATTATTCCTTTGGCTGAAACCCTGTTAGACACATCTATTCAAATGTTGCGTAATATTCCTCATTTGGCTATGATTCCCTTAGTGATTTTGTGGTTTGGGGTTGGGGAAGAGGGAAAAATTTTTTTAGTTGCTTTAGGTGTATTATTTCCTGTTTACATCAACACCTTTCACGGTATCCGAACTGTTGATCCAGAACTAATTGAAATGGGAAAAGTTTATGGACTTAACACTTGGTCTTTATTTTGGCAAATCATTCTTCCCAGTGCTCTGCCTTCTATTCTAGTTGGTGTACGCTATGCTTTAGGAGTTATGTGGTTAACTCTTATTGTTAGTGAAACTATTGCGTTTGACTCTGGCATTGGTTACATGGCGATGAATGCCCGTGAATTTCTGCAAACTGATGTCGTAGTTTTAAGTATTTTGCTGTACGCCTCCTTGGGAAAGCTAGCTGATATATTAGCAGGATTTTTGGAAAGGAAATGGCTTTCTTGGCATCCTGCATACCAACGGATCTCACCTGAAGTTTTTAGGAGATAATTCTTTGTCAACACCCACGGCTTATAGCCGTGGGCTTCCAGCAACGACTCGGTTGTTGTAAGCCCTAGTTGACCCGACTAAGTACTTCGGTACTACGTTATTGAGAAGCGGTTAAGTTCGTACCTACAGATACGTGATGCCAGTCTGTAGCTCTACAACCAAATGGTTAAACAAGCTTAGAGGGTTTGAGGCTAGTGCTGTTTGGATGTCCCGCTCAATAACATTGTCTAGGCTCACATTACCCGAAAGGAGGGACATATGATTGGGTCTAACACGTACAAAAATGGGCAGCCTTCTTGGTTGATTCATTTAGTGTTCAGACTAGCCAGTTTTGGATTAAGGCTGCCCATTTTTGAGGGGAAAATGAAATGTCCAAAGTACTTGTAATTGATACAGACAAACGACCGTTAGATCCAATCCATCCCGCACAAGCAAGGCAACTACTGAGAAATGGTAAAGCTGCGATATTCCGACGGTTTCCATTCACAGTGATTTTAAAAGAGTCACGACCTAGCGCACCTGTTAACCCGTTAAGAGTCAAGATTGACCCAGGTGCAAAAACCACGGGGTTGGCATTGGTCAACGATGCAACGGGTGAAGTAGTATGGGCAGCCGAGTTGCAACACCGAGGTTTTGCTATTCGGGAATCATTGACATCCCGTCGTCAATTGCGTCGTAGTCGGCGCAACCGCAAAACTCGTTACCGTGCAGCACGGTTCGACAACCGCACAAAGGCTAATGGATGGTTGCCACCAAGCCTAATGAGTCGTGTCCATAACATCGAGACTTGGGTTAAGCGATTGTGCAAATTAGCACCAATTGCCGCTATTTCCCAAGAGTTGGTGAAGTTCGACACGCAATTAATGCAGAACCCACAGTTCAGTGGCAACGAATATCAGCAAGGCACGCTCGCTGGTTACGAAACACGAGAGTACTTACTCGAAAAGTGGAACCGTCAATGCGCCTATTGCAATATCAAAGATGTGCCACTGCAAATAGAGCATATACACCCACGTTCACTTGGTGGTTCTAACCGGATCAGCAATTTGTGCTTAGCGTGTGAAAAGTGCAATTTGAAAAAGGGGAATAAACCTATTGAACAATTTTTGAAAAGTAAACCTGAGTTGCTCAAAAAGATATTGGCTCAAGCCAAAAAACCAATGGCAGATACAGCAGCAGTTAACGCTACTCGGTTCAAGTTGCTGGAAATACTGAAAGCAACGGGGTTACAAGTAGAGGTGGGAAGTGGCGGATTGACCAAGTTCAATCGTACCCAACAAAGTCTAGACAAGACGCATTGGATTGATGCAGCTTGCGTTGGTAAATCCACGCCTACACTTGTTGTCAAACACGTCAAACCACTGCCCATTAAGGCAACTGGACACGGAACACGTCAATCATGCCGCACCGATAAGTACGGCTTTCCTAATCGTCACTGTGCTAGGACAAAATTCCACTTTGGTTTTCAAACTGGTGATATTGTCAAAGCCACTGTTGGCAAGGGAAAGAAAATTGGTGTTTACGTCGGTCGAATTGCAACCCGCGCCACTGGCAGTTTCAATATCTCAACTAAAGACGGATTGGTGCAAGGCATATCTTACAAATACTGCACCACTATTTATAAAAAGGACGGTTACAGTTATGTGTTTTGAGATATCTAGACGGGCACTAAAGTACCCGTTCGTTTTTCCTCCCATACCTGAAGGCTATGGGTTTCCAAACGTATCGGAGGTTTTATGAAACTAGGACCTAAGGGAGTAGATCTGAAAATAATAGGTCTGAGAAAAAGCTTTGGAAATATCCATGTCTTGCAGAATCTAGATTTAGAAATATCTAGAGGAGAATTTGTCGCAATTGTGGGACGTAGTGGCTCTGGGAAAAGTACTTTATTAAGGCTAATTGCAGGATTAGAATATCCTGACAATGGCACTATTTTGATCGATGGAAAGCCATTACGTAAGCTCAATCCAGACACACGGGTGATGTTCCAAGATCCTCGTCTGTTAGTGTGGAAGCGGGTCTTAGAGAATGTAGGATTAGGATTGAAACAAAATTGGCGACCGAAAGCACATTGGGCATTAGAACAAGTTGGGCTATCTGAACGTGCTTTTGATTGGCCATCTGTACTATCGGGGGGTCAACGTCAGAGGGTTTCATTGGCGAGAGCTTTAGTCAGTGAACCACGTCTACTGTTATTAGATGAGCCATTAGGTGCATTAGATGCATTGACTCGAATTGAAATGCAGCATCTTATTGAAGAGATTTGGCAACAACAGCAATTTACCGCATTGTTAATTACACATGATGTAGAAGAAGCCGTTACTTTAGCAGATCGAGTTTTACTGATTGAACAAGGTCAAATAGCAATGAATTTACAGATCACCCTTGATCGTCCTCGACATCGTGGTCATTCTGCATTTACAGCATTAGCAGGACAAATCTTCAACCGAGTTTCCAAAAGTTCAAACCGAAAGATGAAGGAGATTAGGTGCTAGGACCTGGTAGACACTTAGGGCGTCAATAAATGGAAGAGCTACTTTAAACCGACCATAGTCTCCAAATCGCCTATAAAGTCAGGGTTGTAGAAGATTTTAAGGTTAGACAGCTATTAAACCTATTTTTTCTAGCAAATATTCTATAGTGTCTTCGAACAAGGTATTATATATAACCGTGTGAATTCGGTTACATCGCTCAAACCATATAGATTTTCGGTAAGAGCGACAAGTTCGTTCATACACTCTAGTTAAGTGCTTCTGCTTCAAGTGGGGTGGAACTCCCACAAATGCAAAAGCCCTTTTGCTTTCTACTTTCACATAGATACGTTTTCAATCAATTGTTGTGGGTGCAATTACTATCTACCATTAATTGTGAAATCGAGGATTTTGTCTCCACGAAATTGTCATTAAACAATATACACCTTCGAACAATTTGATGAATACCAATGAATACTAATGAATTTGGTAATAAGGACTACAACAAAGGAACTATAGTCTGTAGCAGATGTACTTACGATGAAAATCCTCTTGGAGCTACACACTGTCAAAAATGCCGTCAGCCTCTTGTGATTAACGCTAAACCCAGTAAAGATTGGATTTTCAGACCTAATTTAGGTTGGCTTAATCTGATCTTATTGTCGCTACTCAGTGGAGCATCTGCCTATTTTTTATGGCAGCAAACCCAATCTCTACTTACTGCAGACAGTAGTAACGTGCCTTTTAACACCGTCTCTTCAGATATCCAACTCTACAATTCTATGAAGGATGTTCCGAACGTACCAAGCGGGACATTCAATTACGGTGGTTCAGTCATCTTTGCAGCTCTAAGTGCAAATGGCATCAATGAGGCTATAAATCAAGCGCACCCAAATTTTCACTTGCGTTACACAGAACCTAGATATAACAACCCTGGCAACGCCACTGGAATCAACATGCTCCTTGACAGTGAGTTGAGCTTTGCCCAATCTTCACAGCCCCTTGAAGATAAACATTATCGTAAAGCCAACGAACGTGGTTTTTCCATACAGCAGGTACCAATAGCTATTGATGGCTTTCTACTGTTTACCCATCCAGATGTGACTATACCCGGACTTTCTATAGAGCAAATCCGAGATATTTATAAAGGCAAAATTACCAACTGGCAGCAGGTAGGGGGAGCAAACCTGCCAATTACAGCTTTTGCTTTCAACCCTAAATTTGGTGCTGCACTCAATGTCCTTCTTGGTCCAGAACTTGGAGACCTCAGTCCCAAGGTGGAGTTCATGCGCGATTATACTGACGGCGTTCGCAAAGTAGCCTCGATTCCTGGCGCAATTGGCATTGGCTCCACAGGTGCAATTCTTGGTCAAAGTTCGATCCGTCCTCTTGCCCTAGCTCGTGGTCAGACAAATAATTATGTCAAACCTTTTACAGATGATGGCAAACAAATCAACTTTCCTGCCCTACGAGATGGTACATATCCCCTTACTAGACGTCTATTTGTGGTGATTCGCCGAGATGGTACACCTGAACAAGCTGCAGGTGTAGCATACGCTAACTTATTACTATCAAAAGAAGGGCAACAGATTGTTGAAAAGTCGGGGTTTGTGCCGCTCCGTTAAATTTAAAGTTATCTAACATATTTATGACTAATAGAGAAGTACTTAGAAGCGTGGCTGCAGAAGTTCAATTGTTTAATGAGATTGAGCAGAAAGAAACTTTTCTGTTTGTGCTTGGAGCATTATTTTCGCAAGTGATTAGCTTAAAAAAAGCAGCAGAAATTATGGAAATGAAACCCAATGTCTTTCTAGAGCTATTAGACATCATGGGTTTAGAGTTTTCCTATCTAACTCCACAAGATATTACACTTGAAAAGGATTGATAAGGAATGTGTTAATAGTCTTTAACTCATCCCCATTAATTTTTCTAGCGTGTCTAGGATTTCTAAAAAAGCGAACAATATAGGCAGGATAATGGTTTTGGCAATTTACCTTAATTCTCCCTAAACTATCACAACGCTCCAAAAACTCTATCTTGATGCGCTTGCATCAATTTTGTGAGAATACAAACGTTTTAAGCAAAACTTCGATACCAATGGCAATGGACTCGCCTAGTGCGAGTTTTTTATTATCTAGACATATCCAACAGTTGGACAAATTGACAGTGGCAAAGCGTCCATCTGTTTAACAATTTGAGTAAATAAAACGCTCAATATCCCCCAGTTCTAGGTAAAAAGATTACCGCTGTTGATTATCAGCTTGTTGAACCCGCAACTGTTGCACCAGTTCCACCCCTAAACCAGTAATCCGGGTGATCGCGTCAATTGTCATTCCTTTAGAGAGGAAATTAACAGCGATTTGACGTGCTTTTTCCTCACTACCTTCGGCTTTACCTTCAGCTTTGATAGCTTGATAACAAACCGATTCTTGCATAACTTCTTTTCGCAGCAATTGTTGAATGTGCGATCGCCAAGTCTTGCTCATCATGATACATCCTGTAGCAGAAGCGTTTTATGTCAGAAATTACCTCTTTTCATGACTTCATTAGCAAGCACCCCATGTACCACAAAGATATAGCACGACTATTAGGAGTTACAGTCTCTGCTGTAGATAAATGGTCAACAGGAGCTCGTCCAATTACACCCCGAACACTCACTCAATTAAATACAATACATCAACGGTTTGTTGACAACCCAAAGCTGAGAGCAGAATTCATCAAACAGAGTCCAGAAGTCAGGAATCAGAATTCTGGATAAATATAACAATCCTAAATCATCTTTTTCTCCCGTTTGGAGACCCCATCTCTCTATAGAGTGGGAAGGAAAAACAGAGGAATTGCGAAACGTTCCTCGAGGGGAATTGCCTCCAGGTCGATAAGGGAGTGGGAACTATAATAATTTGTTTACTTAAAAATAAATTGGCTCAACAATTCGTAGCACAAACCTCCCATTAAAACCCCAGCAGCACCAATCAACCCCATCAATGGCGGTACTGGTGCAGGTAATTTCAAAAAACCAAATGCAACCCCAATAATCCAACCGCCAAGTAAAGCTATCCCCGCGTCTTTTAAAAAGTTCATTGATTTCCTCTTGAATTTCGTCTTCAGGGCTTTAGTACTCTCAAAGCGTCATGTCTAACTATTTCAAATTTAGAATGACTTTACCTGCAACATTTCTATTTAAAACCTGTTCGTAGGCAATAACTGCATCTTGAAGTGGGTATGATTGACCTATCACAGGCGGCTGGAGCTTTGCTAATTCAAAACCTGGAGTTAGTTGGGAAAGAATATTTCCACAAGCGATAGCATCAGCAGATAAACTATTGACTCCTAGCAATTTTAATTCTCGGCGATAAAAATCGAGTAAATCGAAGCAAACCTGACGATTATCAAGTGGCGAACTAATTTCAATTTGACGACCTTTTAATGCTAACGTCTTGAGACAAGGTTCAAACATTGACCCTCCCACCGTATCATAAGCCACATCAACACCTTGATTATCTGTTACTGTTAAAACTGCATCTGGGAGTGTTTGCTTTTTCAAGTCAATGACAACATCAACACCTAAACTTTTCACTATTTGATAATCAGATTCATGACGAACTGTAGCAATTACAAAAGCTTCTTTCCATTTAGCTATTTGAATTGCAGCACTTCCTACCGCACCCGTTGCACCAATTACCAGCAGAATTTCCCCTGCTCGCAACTGAGCAGCATCTATTAGCCCCATCCAAGCAGTAATAAAACTAGTTCCCACTGCTGCAGCTTCGCTCATTGATAAATTCTTCGGTTTGGTTTTGACAGCATCTAAAGGTAAAATTAAATACTCAGCATGTGTGCCATCACGAGTAAATCCCAAATCTCCACCACTTCCCCAAACTTCTGTTCCAATTAAATTGCTAGGACCCTCAACAATTACACCCGCAAAATCCCGTCCGGGAATCCGGGGTAGAGTTGTGTGATGCATTGCACCCAATACATTTTTGACATCGCTGGGATTAATCGCCGCGGCATGAATTTCTATTAGGACTTCGTTAGTCTTGATAACTGGTGTCGGGATATTTTCAAAGTGTAATTGAGAAAGAGAACCTACCTGTGAAAATCGAATTGCACGCATTTTTTTAAACCTTTTGTTTAAGTTAGGAGCGACGATTTAGGAATTAGGGATTTTCCTTTTCAATTGGACTTACGTTACTGCAGCAATTCTCATTTTGAAACGATTTTGCGCCATTTCAGTACTCCCCAGATTTATTAACAATTGTAAAACCCTGTGACTGTAAGGGTTCCAATGTCATGAAACCTTAAAATGAGAATTGCTGACGTTACTGGCACATAAATCATTGTAGGCTATGTGACACTTTGATTAGTTCTATACAGAATAATAAGACTTGTGGTGGTCCCCACCAACAAGACATTATGAAAATTACAAAAAATCGGGGTTAGCTGAAAATTCTTATTATTTAAAGATTTTCTAAATAGACTCTGTCGCTTTGTTGTCGTAGTAGACTACTGCTGAGGCTGCAAGATTGTGTCATTCTCCTAAGCATTCAGGTAAGAATAACGCAGAACTTACCTTTTTTAAGTTATCTGTCTGTTGCAACACATTGAATCGAAGGGCAATGAAGCTTTGTCCGGCGTTATTTAAGCACCCCATGTACCACAAAGATATAGCACGACTACTAGGAGTTACAGTCTCTGCTGTAGATAAATGGTCAACAGGAGTTCGCCCAATCACACCTCGAACACTCACTCAATTAAATACAATACATCAACGGTTTGTTGACAACCCAAAGCTGAGAGCAGAATTCATCAAACAGAATCCAGAAGTCAGGAATCAGAATTCTGGATAAATCCTGTACAACTGGCGAATTTGAGTCTCTCACTAATTGAGCAACTTATTATGTCGTCACTGATACGAAGTATAAAATAGAGTGGGAGGCTGACAACGAAACAGCTAACTTCCTTTTTCTGAGGACTGAATTTTTCCTGGCAGTCCCTCAATAGACTATTAACAAATTTTAACCTATCCATTTTTTTAGAGGCAATAATTATTGAATCTCAGTATATTTACCAATATGTTAATAGTTATTTTTACATTTAACCAACCATCAGTTTTTCGTCTCAATTAAACCTCAAAAAAGTGGGATTTATAAAAATCTTCAAGTATAAAAACTTATATCTTAAACTGCATCCATAGACAGAATATGTAATTGATTATGTCTGTCTTTTGAGCATGTAATTCTTATTGTTTAATTGTTAGATTGACGCTAACAGACAAATAACATCAGACGCATGTTAATTCTTTTGAATTAAGGAACTCAGTGATATGGTTGAGAGTAGGCAGGCTATAGACAATCAGAGTATAAATACTGACAGAGCCATAACAACAAATCCATCTTATACTGGTTCAACTAGCAACAAGTATGTTGACCCTACGACAACAATTCCATCTAGTACCCCAGGTATAAACAATGCTGCTGAGGTATCTAGAAGTGAATATGCTAATGAAACACAACCAACACCATCTTATACAGGTTCTGCTGCCACAAATAGCGGTACTGGGGTTCATTCCACGCCTCAACAAGCTGATACTATTTCAGCAGGCCAAGGCATCAATCCTACATTAAGTAGAGCACTTATAGGAGGACTTATTGGTGCTACCATAGGCTCTCTAGCTGGCGCTTTGGCTGGTAAAAGGTTAGGTGAAGGCTTTAACGTTGCCCTTAAAGGTATTGGCGAAGCATCCAAAACTATCGGTGCAGGTCTTGGTCAAACAGCAAAAGGTGTAGGAGATGCAGCTAAAAGTGTTGCTGAAGGTGCTACACAAGCTTTTGCCGGAACTCCATTATCAGATACTGTACAAAACACAGCACAGGGTATTGATCAAGTTGTACACGGTGCAACGGAGCTAGCCAAAGGTACAGTAGAGAGTGCTGCTAATGTTGCTAAGCAAACAGCAGTAGGCACACTAGATGCAGTACAGAATACAGCACAAGGTGTTAACCAAGCAGTGCAAAGTGCAACAGATGTAGCCAAAGGTGCAGTAGAGAATGTTACTGATGCTACTAAGCAAACAGCAGTAGGCACACTGGACGCTGTACAAAACACAGCACAAGGTGTTAACCAAGCTGTACAAGGTGTAGCGGAAAAAGCCAAAGATACAGCACACAATGATAGGCCATTTGAACATCAGAGCACTCAATGTCAAGATCGCTCAGTTGCAGAAAAACAGGAATCGAAGAATCATGAAATTGCGATAAGAAACGAAGACGTGACACCGACTATTTATATTTCATCTCCCGAGCCAACAGAGGGAATTATCGTTGATTCTACGAATTCACAAGACTCGGAAATGCCAACAGCTTTGTTTGAAGAGGATCACTTAGCAGAAGAAATTGCTCGGCTTGAGTAGTTCTTGGATTCAGATAGCTGATACTCCAAATCAAGATATGGGTAAAGACATTACCAGTCAGATAGGATGTAGAGTTCTTCATTTTACTCATATTCTCAATAAAAAACCCTCTCCTAATCCTCCAGCAAAAAGCCCTTTTAAAGTCTCGCGACAGGAAACTTTAAGAAAGTGGGGTTGCGGGGAGGGTACAGGAAGGGGTTTTACCTTAATTGTGGCTCATCCAGCGAACATGGTATTTAGGCTCAGCAATCGGTTTGACGACAAAAGGAGAAAATCATGATGAATGGTAACCAGCAGCCTTTGAATGGATCTGAAATTGATCTTTCTATGGAGCAACCCGAGGCTGATACGGCAGATGGCAGTACGAACAATAATAATGTAGCTAAAGTAGCCTTTGGCGCACTCATTGGTGCTACCTTGGGTGCAATAGCTGTAGCTTTAACGCTTAAGGGTACAACCCAAAGGGTAAATCAAACTGTAAAAAGCGTAGGAAATGTCGTAAAAGGTGCAGCTGAGGGGATTAACGATACTGTCAAAGAAGTTGGAGACGCAATCAAAACTGTAGCTGAGGGTGTTAACGACACTGCAAATGATGTCGGAAATACGGTTAAGGCTTCAGTTCTCGGTGTTAATGATACTGTCACAAGTACAGTCAGTGCTGTTAAAAGTACAACTGTAGGTGTTAATGATACTGTCAAAAATACAGTAGATGTTGTTAAGGGTGTTGCTGAAGGCGTTAATAATACTGTCAAAGGTACAGTAGACGTCACGAACACTGAGGTAAAAGAGCAGGAGCAATCTGCTAATCAGAACCCTAACCAACCTAATACCCAGATTGCTTACATGTTAGTTCCTGTGAACAAAGATTAGTAGTCTTAACACTTCCATCATCTTCGACCCAACAAAATAGATTGGCGACTTCCAATTAATTAACAACATATTCGAAACAATGGTGGATTAGGCTCAGTTTACTCATTTTTAACCTGAATTGCGGTACGCCTAATCCACCCTAAATCATGGATCACACCGACAAAGCGAAATCGGCCTTTTCTTGACAATTCTCGCGCTTCGGCTTGTTGTGCGGGAACTCTCGTTACTGAGAGTAGGTCGGCAATCGTCTTGCGCCATATCCATAGGATGCATACTATATGGATATCTTCTCTTTGATGGGGGCCTGCCATGACCGAAGAAAGGCAGAAGGCAGAGGGCAGTCCCAATGAAAAAAATTTCACCGCCAAGCATGAAAATGTGATAGTTTCCAGTTAAGGCTGAGACAAAGAGGTAGTCCTTCAGTAGAGCAATAATAGCCTGCAGGGCAGTC
>Ga0209062_1003227_pt1 | contig 19282 bp, 10 predicted proteins | sample Coa_R2_2_FD_187158 | JGI IMG/M metagenome (GOLD analysis project Ga0209062, IMG submission 187158) | Surface soil microbial communities from Centralia Pennsylvania, which are recovering from an underground coalmine fire - Coalmine... | ecosystem: Environmental > Terrestrial > Soil > Unclassified...
CTCAACTTGGAATGGTACTGCCCGAGCGCTTCAATCTGAATCTCGAATGTAGTGCAGACTCGGCCATCGCCTAAACTGATTTGGAAGCACTTACCCCAGTTCCGGACCGCTTCGTGACGAACTTGGGCTAGCAGCATCTATAGGGTTCAGCTGGATCCCCGATGAAGAGGGAATTGAAATCTGGCCTTCCGTTACCGTGTGGGAGGGCGCCACTTTCCTTCCACCAGAATCACATATGTGCAGGCTCGACCATCCGGTCAATGAAGGAATTTCTGGGACACCGCAACTAAGATATCGGGATACCAGAAGGGACACAATTACTTAGCCTTGGATCTCATCTGGCGTTGGGAATAAGACCGTAGTTTTTCTTCCCAGACTGTAATCAGAAGCGTGCTGGTGAGGACCAGGGCGCCGCCGAGGACCATGAATTTTTTCAGCTTCTCGTGCAGTACCACCGCCGCCAGCAACAGACCGAAGAAGGGGATCAGGTAATTCGAGAGCCCCGCCTGTGTTGCATCGAGCCGCGTTAGAACATTCAGAAAAAGTACCATGGAGAGGAAATATACGAAAACTGCAAGCTCGATCAGTCCCAGCCATATTTTAAGGCTGAAATGCGGCAAGTTCACGAAGCTCCGAGGCTCGGCCAAGAGGGTAATAGGCAGCATACACACAAAGACGGCGTAATAGCTGTAAAGCTGAACCTGAAGCGGAGAATAGCGCTGGAGTAATTTTTTGCTGTATACGTTGTAAAACGAGCTTCCCACAATTCCCAGAAAGATCAAAAAGCTCCCGAACATGAAGCGAAAGCTGCCGAAATCGAGCTCCTTCCAGTTGATTCCGGCGCACTCGACAGCGCCGGCGATGGCAAGCGCAAAGCTGACCCAGCGCAGGGGGGTCATGCGCTCGCCGAGAAGCAAATAGGCCATGAGAGCGGTCATAATGGGCAGTGTGAGGGCGAGTAACGCGGCGTTTGAGGCCAGGGATAATCCGACACCCCAGGTGATAAAAAGCTGGGCGGAGATTTGCCCGCACACCCCGATGAGGAAGAACCGGAACCGGTCGTGTTTAGGCCAGCGGTCGCGGCGAACGATTGCCATCAGAAACAACGTCGCGAGCGTGACGGGAAGGAACGTGGCGAACACCGGCCCCATCTGTTCCTGAACGATTTTCACCATGACGTACTGGCTGGCCCAAATTAGGTTGCAGAGCAGCAGTAGTATCCAATCGCGCAATCGCGAAGCTTGAAACATGCTTTACCTTTGGAACAGGAGATCGCAGGCACGCGACGAGTGCCCGCCGTAGGATTCATCGGACCACCCACCCGCCATCCACCACCAGGCTTGACCCCGTAACGAAAGACGATTCATCCGAAGCCAAAAAGAGAGCTGGGTAAGCAACCTCCATTGGGCTCGCTGTCCGTCCCAGGACGGTCATATCTCGCTGCCACTGATGCAGTTTTTCATCCTGGGCTTCAGGCGTGGTGGGGGTATCGATAGGGCCGGGGCAGATGGCATTCACGCGGATATTATAACGGCCATAGTCGATGGCCAAGGATTTGGTGAGCTGAATGACGCCGCCCTTGGCCGAGCAGTACGCAGCGTAGGAAGCAAAGCCTACGAGCCCGCCGACCGACGCGATGTTGATGATCGACCCGCCACGGGCCTGAATCATGTGGGGAAGCGTCCATTTCGAGCATAGGAACACGCCCTTGAGCGTGACATCCATCGAGCGGTCCCATTCTTCTTCAGTGGTGTCAACGGCCGGCTTGAAATCTCGAAGATAGGCTGCATTATTTACCAGCACGTGGATTCCGTGAAACGACCGGAGCGTGCCTTCAACCATGCTTTTTGCGTCTTCCGAGACGGCCACATCCGTGTGCAGAAACAGCCCTACACCTCCGCGGTCCTCGATGCGCTTCACGGTTTCGCGGCCCCCGTCGTCGTTGATATCGGCGACCACGACGCTGGCGCCCTCTTGGGCAAAAAGCTCGGCGATTGCGCGCCCGATGCCGGAGGCCGCGCCCGTCACAATGGCAACTTTGCCTTTCAACCTCATAGTTGCGTAACTCCCTCGTCGCCTAATACCGCGCGACAATCATATATCGTTTCTGCTCCGGGTTTTGGACTCTGATCCATTCCTTGGCAGGGTCAAAGCCGGTCCAGTTCTGCCCGTTGACCGTCACGGAACGTAGGGGCTTCTTTTGCGGATGGCGCAAGCGGACCAGGAGGAGCTTAGGGTAGCTTCGCTCCGGCATGAGGATGTCGGCGGTGATCCTTCCGGCGGCGGCTTCACTCTGGATCACAAATGACAGGCTTCCGTAGCGCGTAGGCGCCCGCTGAACTTTGATCGTGCTCCCATTTTCGAGCCATGATCGCGGCGTGGCCTCAGCCAAAATCAGCGTGCCCTCTCCAAGCTCGTTGATCAACATGTGCCGATAGATATTGAACCAAGAGCCGTCGGTGCTGGGAGGGCCGAAGTACTCCTGGTGTCCCCAGCGATGTTCCAGCGGCTCGAAGACGGTATGACTGAATGCAGAGGCCATCATGCTGTAAAAATCGCGAATGACCGCCTTGGGATCATCGCGAAGCAGGTAAGCGGTGGCTTGAGGGGCGTAGACCGGCTCATCGGTCATGCCCCAGCCTTTGTAGTAAAGGTTATCCTCCTGATCGTTAAGGAGGTTATCGGCAACTCGACCGCTTGCGGGAAGCGCCCCAAGGCGAAGCAGATGGACGGCGCCCGTATCGACGTCGGTCGGATACCATTGTTCCAGCAGCCGTCGTGGGGTAAACGCGTCAGAGGGCACATAGGGCGTCCACGTATGATCTCGGAGCTCGACCAGCGGCGAAAGCATCGAAGCGTGTCCAAAGGCGCGGGCGATGGCGGCCTTGAGCTCGCTGGCTGCGGCAAGAGCCGCGTCGCCCCGCGGGTTCCCGATCGCGTGCAGGGCCTCGCCGAAAGTTTCAAGCCCGGCGTACATGTACGCCTGATTGAACGCCCAGGCTCCGTCGCCTGTACCGTCGTTGAGCGGCGCCTCGAACAGGCCGGGAGCTGCCGCCCTCGCGCTGCCTGCCTTCCGCAATTGTCGAAGGCACCAGTCGAGGGCCTTGAGCGAATGGGGAAGCAGTTCGTTGAGCTCGGCACGGTTTCCCGAGAGCAGGTAATTCTTGCCGACAGCATAAAGCATCCCCGGCGTGTATGCGCCCCAGTTCGCATTGCCGTCAACGCGGCCGTCAAACTCTTGGTTGTTCCGATAGATGACCCGCAGCTCCTCGGTGGCAAGCTTTGGGTAGCCACGCAGCCCGTAGAGCATGTAGTCCACGTAAACGGCTTGATTCACGGGCCAGGGAGTCCCAGTCTGCTGATAAGCAAAATTTGAGTAAGGAAGGTCAATCTGAATATTTTCCCCCGGTCCTCCGTGCCGCCGCGGAAGCATCCGCGCGTGCCAAAGTGAAGCGCGAAAGATCTCATTCACCACCTTCTCGGGAACCTGAAACTGTGCGCCTCGGGCGACATAAGCCGACCAGAAATTCAGCGTTGCGGTCCGGGCAGAGTCGTAGTCAATACCGAGAAGGGTATTGAGATCCGCCGGCCCGACCACCGGCGAGGGCAGTTTTACGACAAACTGCCGGGAAGCATGGGGTTTTAAATTCAGAAAGACCGTGGCTTCAACACGCACCGTGTCGCGCTGGCGGGTGCTGACCCCGCCCCATTCGATGGGCTGTTTCACACCCTGAATGCTGAAGAGCACTTTGTGGCGTCCCCTGTCCTCAAAGACTGTGGCCCCGTTCTCCACCGCCGCGACGATGCACTTCTCCGAGTAAGGCGGAAGCATCCTCTCATGGTCCATGCTGATCGAGACGGCCCGCGGCTGATCCTCCTGGTTCGTGGCGGTGATGCGCTGGAGAAGAACCATGGGGAGGTCTCCCTGAATTTGCGAGGGAGGGCCATGGAGCGGATAAGCAAACTGTTCGACATCGTAGCGCACTCCCCGCTTTTCAAAAGTCGTTGTGATGACCGGAAGCCCATTCGCCAGGCTCTGGTTTTTCCAAAGCTGCCGCAGCCCTTCGCCGATGCTGCCGAAGCTGTACCAGAAGCGGAAGTGATCAGGATTGCCGTAATCATTCCAGACTCCGGCGCGGCGATCAATGCCAAATTTTGGAATCGCGCTGTCCCAGGAGAGGCAGACGATATGGCCTGGCTGGGGGAGGCGCGGATGTTCGTAGTCGGGATTCCCCGTGTCCGCCCAGCGTGCGGCGAATTCTTGGTAGGTCGCTTCCGGTTCGGATGCCACCTGCTGAAGAATCCGCCGCCCTTGCCACGGGCGCAGACGAGTCTGATTATCCTTGAAAGCCATCGGATGGGGTGATGCGGTTAAGTAGACGTCCAGGGAAGGCACCCAGAGCGCCGGATGCGCAAGGAGTTGTTTGACGGCCACGGTGAAGCCCTTTGTTCCCTCGGCATTCATCTGAAGGGTGAAGCGAGGCGGGTTGATCCAGAAGGCAGCGTCTTCCGAGAGCCGGCGAGCCGTATCCGCAGCGCTCTGGTCAATCAGATAGGCCCACAGCCTCTCGATATCTTGACGGCGCTCAGGCGGTGCCGGCGGGTAGGCGATGATAAAATCGACGCCGTCGATATCACCTCCACCAGCTTCGGTTTGCCACGCGCCGTCCTTCAACCCTTCGCCCGCCTCGAGCCAGACGCCACGGGCTTTTAACAGCATCACGCCGCTTGTGGGCAGCAGTTTTACATAAAAGCGGGTATGCGGCGGCGAACTGTAGCCCCAAGAAAGGTGAACTGGCAACTCGGCTGCCGGTGCTTGCTGAGCGGCGGCGAGGGCGGCCTTGGCATGAATCGTACACGTGGCAGCCAGCGCAAGGGTTGCGCCGCCCGTGAGCAGCGGAAACTTTAGAAAAATTTTGCGGGCCTTATGCCATTCACCCCAGAGAAGGCCGCAGAGTCTCTGAACTGCGAAACTCTGATGCGCTACTTCGTGACCAGCATTTTGTTGATTCTGTCTTTGTTTCCCCATACCGACTCAGTGTGAGCAAGGATCTCCTGCGGGGTGAACCAGAACCGCTTCAATTGACGCTTGCTATGCAGCTTGGCTAAGTCATTGTAGTGAGGGGAGCGCGGATCTTCCGATTCCCCGTAGGGCAACAGGCTCCAGATTTCCTTGGGTTCGCTCTCCACCACCACCATGATGTGTCCCCATCCGTCGTTGTCATAGATCTGGCCGTTATCCTGCTCAACGCCGGCATCCGGGTGCAGCACATCGAACAAGCCGGTGCCATCCATCGGAAATTTCTCCCCCCGAATCACCACGTTGACCTCGCCCCAAGGCACCTCGACCTTGCCAAAGTGCGATTCGATCCGGTCGATGGCGCGCGTAAGCGCTGCCAGCGCCATTTCTTGCTCCTCGCTCGAGTCGATGTCAATTTCGTAGCGGGAATACTTTAGGAAGCGCTCGAATCGCTCGGCGGAAAAAAGCTCCTGGTAAGCGCGGCCCCAGAAATACATATACGTCTGGGCGATGGAGTCTTGGCTTGAGCGCCGGTCCCAGGCGTTGAGCGATTCAACCGCCCGGCCCAGGCGCGGATCCGCGCCCCGGCTTCCTTTTGTCGCGGCATAAGCGTTGTCGATCAGGGGGACGATCACATCTGCCGGCACCACATAAGTGTCGAACGCCATCGTCTTAATTTCATCGAGGGTGAATTTCTTATCCTGTCCCAAGACTTTGAGCAGCCGCTCGCCGCGCGGGTTGAGGTCCTTTTTGCCGCCGAAGGGCTCCGACTTGTCCATCTGAAAGTAGGGTGCGGGAGCGAGCGGATTAATCCCGGAGTGAATGGTGGAAAGCCAAGGAGGATTATTGCAGTTCTGGATAAAGCCGGAAGGCGGATTCAACAGTTGTGGCAAAGACTCCAGGGGGAAGTAAGGTCCCCACTCCGTTTTCTTCGTCCAGCCGGGTACGGGCCTGCGCCAGTCGTAGCCAGGCGCGCGCTGGGCGACATCCGCATTGTCCACCCAATAGAGAGTCTCCTTATCGGTATAGAGAAAGTTCCAGCGCGGGATGAGATGCGACGCGAAGACGGCTTTGAACTCGTCCAGGTTGCGTGCCTTCATGAGCCGGTACATGCCGGTGGAGTAATTTACGCCATCGAAATTCGGCAGCTTCACCGCGTAGGCGCGATGCCTTTCTGGGTCGTACTTTACGATGGGACCATGATGGGTGTAATAACAGGGCAGACTGACGGATTGCATGCCCCGCGGCCCCTTGATCCTGAAGGTCTCAACCTCAACCTTGATGTTTCGCCATTCACCTTCATAACGGTATTGAAGCGGATTGCGCGGGTTGATTTTTTCCTCGTAAACATCGGCGATATTGGGGAAGTTCCACGTAGCCGACCAAGTGATTTTGTCGTTAAAGCCATCCAGAAAGAACGGGCTGCCGAACCAACTGATGCCGGCCGCGTTGAGCTTGCCGGGCGTCATTAAGTGCGCTTCGTAGTTCTGGAAGCGGTTGGCCCACGGCATATGGGTCTCTTCGAAATGGATTACCTGGCCGCTGGCGGATTTCTCCCGTGAAATCGCAAATTGATCGGAGCCGAAGTTGGGAAACTCCCGGGGGAGATCGGTGAGTTTAATGAGGGCTTCATTGATGCTGTAGAAGCGGAAATAATTGCTGCGCTCTTCCGCTTCAATGTCCTCAGCCGTGATCGGTTCAATCCAGGCCGGAATGCGGGCGCGGTGCTCAGCGATATAGGCATTGATGCCCCGGGCGAAGGCGTCGAGAATGGGATAGGTTTGCCGGTCAATCTGGTCCTTGTTTTCAACGACGGTTTTCTTGGTACGCAGCAGGCGCTGGAGATAATCTCCGTCCCAGCGATACTCATAGGGGATAAAGTGCAGATAACCTCGTCCCAAATAGTTGAATCCCAACACTTCCGCGAGCCGGCCCTGCGCGTCCATGTACTGAAGCATCATTTTTTCGAGGTGGTCCTGCGCTTGAGCGTAACCGTAGCCAAAAAATGTGGCCTCTTCGGTCTCGCCGATGATATGCGGAACGCCAAAATTGTCGCGGTAGATCGTCACCTGGCTAGCGAGGTCTTTGCTGAGCTCATCTGCCGGAAGGGTTTGAAGGCCCTCCGCGATGGGCGCCCACAACGTGCTGGCTAGCGCCGCCTCCAGAAATTTTCTGCGCTGCATCTTCGCTTCCTTTGCCGTCGCTCATGTCGCTGTGACGCCCCTAAGCATGAAAATCGTTGCGCCGCCGTCCCCGGCGGCGATTCCGGCAAAGCCTGCTTTGAGCCAAGCGAAAGGGACGCGCCGCCACGGCTTTTTCCTTGCTCGGACTCAAAACTCGAATTTCAATGCCAGTTGCCCGATGCGAGGGGGGTAGGCCCCAGTCACCAGCCCGAACGTCCCGGTGTTGATGTCGCCATTCGGGGTCATGAATTGGGCGTGATTGAAGATATTGAACCACTCAGCCCGAAATTCCAACGTCTTGGACTCCGTGAGATGAAAATCCTTGAGCAATGCCATATCGAAATCGTTCAGGCCGGGGCCGTGGAAGAAGCGGCGGTTGGCATTCCCGAACTGCCCAAGTTGCTCCGGAGTGAACAGTGACGTGTTGAAGTAGGGAAGTCCCGTGCGGGGATTCGCAAAGTGAAGGTTGCCCGAAATGTGATTGGGCACATCCACATCGCCACCGATCCCGGAAGTGCCAGTTCCCAACAGGGAATTATCATCCTGCTCGCTCAGCGTCACTGGAAATCCGGTGGCAAAACGGGTGACGCCAGAGATTCGCCATCCGCTGGCCACCCGATTATGCCCGAACAACTTGTCAAAAGGAAGGGTGTAGGCATAGCTGAGAGCGAAATTGTGCGTCGTATCGAAGGCGGAAAGCGCCTTGGTGAGCTTGTAGTTAAAAGGGTAAACCTGATCGCCCAGCCCGGAAGCATTATCCATCGCCTTGCTGTAGGTGTAGCTGGCGAGGAATTCCGAGCGCCCGGAAGTATAGTGCACGGTCGCCTCAAGGGCATTGAAGTTGGAATTTCCCATGGTGTCATACCAAGCATTACTCGCGAAGAGGGGGCCGAAGGGCGCTCGCGTGCCATTAATAACCCCCCCGGTTATCGGGTAGTAGACTCCATTCTCGCCGGAAGGTCCGCAGGTAGGCGTACCTGGCAGGACTTCGCTCGGCTGGCTGACGCTAAGACATAAGGCGGGATTGCCGGGATTCGACTCAAGACCGGTGAGCAACCGGTGCCCTTGCGCCCCCGCATACGTCAGCGTGACCAGGGTATTTGAGCCGAACTGCCGCTGCAGTGAGAGCGAGTAATCCTCCGTATAAGGAAGCTTATCGCCTCCGTAGACGACCGGGTTGCTCGCAATGGGCTCAAACTGTGCCCAGTTGACATTGTTGTCGGGATGCGAAGGCGACGGCGGAGGTGGAAACACGACGGGGAAGCGCTGGCCTTCGCTATTCCCCGTGGCGCGATCAACATAAGGGGTCGCGAAAAGGGGAGGCACGGGGCTGACGTAGTACAGGCCAAAGGGATAATCCGTTTCAATCTGAAGGCTCAGGTCTTCCACTTCGGTGTAGAACACGCCAAAACCCGCCCGGATGCTGCTTCTGCCGGGTCCGCCTGTGATGGCTCGAAGGAGCCCGCCGCTTGCGGAGGGCGAGTACGCAAGGCCAATCCGGGGACCAAAGTTGTGGTAGCCAGTAGGGGCCACGGTGCTCGGGACGCCGGGATCGCCGGGAAAGACAAGGCCTTTGGGCGCACCGGGAAAGTCGACCGATTGCTCGCCCGGAATCATGGCGTCAACTTCATTCCTCGGGCTGTACCAAAACTGGCTGACATCCCATCGCAAGCCGTAGTTAAGGGTGAGGTTCCGGGTGGCGCGCCAGCTATCCTGGCCGTACAAACCTAGATAGTGGGAGCGGTTGGGAAACCCGTTGGGGGCTCCTTGAGCAAAGAACACCGGGGCACCAATCAGGAAGTCGGCGAAATCATACCCTGTCTCGTTGCCGTTAAAGGCGAAGTTGCCATCGCTGGTCAGGTCGGGCCAGAGAAGGCCCGCCTGGTCATAGTGAGTATCTGCGCCAAATTTCAACGTGTGCGTGCCAATGATCTTGCTGAAATTATCTTGCAGTTGATAAATGTTATCGATCTGCCGGGTCGTATTTGCGCTGACGCCGAAAGAGAACTCATTGAGGCTGATCGGCGGCACGCCTTCGTACTGGGGGGCGATGGCGCCGATGCCCAAGGTGTTGAACCCCTCGACAAAGCCTAGTGAACTGAATGTCGGGCCAAGCCCCTGTCCGGCTATGGGCTTGTCTTGATAGATCGCGTTGCGCATAAAACTCATGCGAAACTCGTTCAGCGTGGAAGGGCCAAAGGACTTCGTATCGCCCAGGTCGACCAGTTGAGCGCGCCCCGCGTTCTGGTCTGCAAATCCGGGCAGGCTGGAGGTGGCATACGGGCTGACCAGCGTGAAGTCGTCGAGCATATAATAGCCGGAGAGCATTCCCCACCGCGTATTTTCGTCATACCGGGTGCCGCCTTTATCATCTCGCAGTGTCTCGCTGTAGGCTGAGGTAGTGAAAAACGGACCCGCATTCGGCAAGGGAATATATTGCAGGAGATGTCGCGTCGGAGCCGCGAAGGCGGATTGCGGGATGACCGCGCCGGGGAAGACGCATTGTGCAGTGCTGGTGCATCCGGAGACATAATACGGCTCATTGGCCCTCACGGGATAGCCCAGCTCCTGGGAAAGCGTATTGGCCCAAAAAGAGCCGCCGACCACTCCGGTTAATTGTGAGGCGACGCTGCTCAAGTCACCCGAGCGCTCGGCTGCCGAAGGCACCAGGATGTCACCCGTATCCTGGCCGACAATGTTGCGAGTTCCCTGGTAATCTACAAAGAAAAACGCCTTGTTACGCCGGATGGGGCCGCCCAGTGTGCCGCCGAACTGGTTCTGTTTGAACGACCCGCGGGTCGGCGAGAAGAAATTGCGGGAATCGAGTGCGTCATTCCGGAGGAATTCGAAAGCGTCGCCGTGGAATTGGTTGGTTCCGGACTTGGTGACGACCATGATCTGACCACCGCTGTAATTTCCATATTCGGCGTTGAAGTTACTCGTCAAGATGCGAAACTCCGCAATCGAGTCAAGGTTTGGAATGATGCTGGTCTGCTGGTAAATGGATTCGTTCACATCGGCGCCATTCACCGTGAACCCATTCGCCGTTTCGCGCTGCCCGTTAATGGAAAGCCCGCCCGCGTCCAGGTTGCCGGAAACTGGCGCGGCGGAATTGGTATAGGTAATGTACTCGCCCGATGGTAGCGGGGCGACGCCAGGCTGAAGCGCGAGCAGGTCGGTATAGCTGCGGCCGTTTAACGGAAGAGTGGTCATCTTCGTTCCTGTGATGACCTGGCCAAGCTGGGTGCTCGTGGTTGCAACGTGTACAGCCGTGCTTGAGACGGTTACAGACTGCGAAACCTCGCCCACTTCCAGGGTGGCGTCCACCCGCAGTGCTGTGTTGACGTCAAGCACCAAGCCCGTCTGTTTGTACTGTCGGAAGCCTGCTTTTTGGATCATAATTTCGTACTCACCGATCGGCAGTTCCGGGAACGAATAAAAGCCGCGCGAGTCGGTGGTGACAGTTTGCCGGACACCCGTTCGCATATTCACCACCAGCACTGTGGCCCCTGGCATCACCGCCCCGCTTGGGTCCCTCACGGTGCCCGAGATGCTTCCAGTGATGCTTGCCTGGCTGATGGGGGTGAAAATGATTGCGCACGCGAGTGCCGCCACCGCAAACCGCCACGGAGCCTTCCAGCGGTAAAAAAGGCTCCACGGGTCAAGACGCCTTTCCCTCATGGTTACCTCCCTTGCTCCTACCAAAGGCCCGCCCCCATTGCAGAAGGGCTGGCCTTGGAGACATCGTTTATTCCCAGTCTATTGAGCTACCCTGCATCGTCAAGGAATCTTGGACAGTTGGACAGCATATTGGACAATTTTTAGGCTTTCTCATCAGCGCCGATAGCCCAATTCTCGGGAGATTTTGCCCGCTGTGTCTTGAACCATCCGGGCGAGGCCTTCCACCTCGCCAGCGGGAATCTGGACGGTGGTCCCGGCGACGCTCAGGGCAGCAGCCACCCGGCCGTGGTGATCGAAGATGGGGGCCCCGACACAGCGCACGCCCACTTCCTCTTCTTCGTCGTCCACGGCGTAGCCCAGCAGGCGCACCCGATTTAGCTCTTCCCGCAACTTCGCCATCGAGCTGATGGTATTTTGGTTGTGCTTGATCAGTCGCCGGGGCTGGATGGTGCGCTTGAATTCCTCTTCCGGAAGGAAAGCGATGAGCGCTTTGCCAAGAGCGGTGCAATTGACGTGCATCCGCTGTCCCACCCAGGTGTTCAGCTTCACGAGTCCAGGGGATTCGATGCGCTCGATGAGGACTGCCTCGCCGCCTTCGAGGACGCCCATATGCACGGTAAGGCCTGTTTTGGCCGCGAGCGAGAGGAGGAAGGGAATAGCTTGCTGGCGCAGTTGAAGGCCATCGAGGGCCATGCGAGCCAGCCCCACCAACTTAAGCCCCACGGAATACCTCCGCGACTGCGGGTTTTTCAGCAGGTAACCGTGACGCTCGAGGGTGGTGAGAATCAAGTGGATCGAGCTCTTCGGCACGCCCAAGCGGCGTGCCATCTCAGAAATCGAAAAACCGTGCTTGGACTCGGAAAGGATTTCGAGCGCCGCCAGGGCGCGTTCGAGTGCGGGAACCTTTATTGCCTCAGGGGTCGGCATGTTCCATCTTCTCCTGCACGCAGGGTAAATCCGGGTTCCTCACTGGTCCTACACGCCACGGGGGAAGCAGGGATTAACCCTGGGCCGTTCCAGTCAACACGACGAAAAGACTGGGGCACAATTCAGATCAACCTATTGGACGATCATCCAATTCCTCTTGATCCGGCGCGCGCGCCGCCTATGATGTGTCTTACGGCCAGCCCGCACGGCAGGCCATAAATGGGTGACAAGTAAATTCTCCGACGGAGGCTGCGGTATGAGACGCAACCCACTGTACTTTTTGATGAGCATTGCCTTGCTCTTTTGCGCCATTTCTTCCAATTTGTCGGGGCAGACGGCGCAGATCACCGGCTTGGTGACCGATTCGAGCGGTGCGAGTGTTCCGCAGGCTACGGTCACGGCTAAAAATCTGGCTACGGGTATCGAAAACCATACAATGACGAACGCGGCCGGCAATTTCACGATACCGCAACTCAATCCGGGAAGCTACTCGGTGAGCGTCGCAAAGACCGGGTTCAACACGATTGTTCGCTCGCCCATTCGCCTTGATATCGCCCAGATTGCCCGGGTGGATTTCACCTTGACGGTCGGCCACGTCACCCAGAACGTGACGGTGAGCGCTTCGACGCCGTTGCTGCAAACCCAGAACGCAGCCATTGGTCAGGTGATTGGCTCTACCGAGGTTGTGGACCTTCCGCTGAATGGACGAAACTTTCTGCAGTTGGCCACGCTTACGCCAGGAGCCCTTGCCAGTGGAGGCGGTTTCTTTTTAGCGAACAACACGCTCAGGATTAACGGAATGCGCGCGTCGAACACCATCTACTCGATCGATGGTATCAATTCCACGGACCAGACCTTCAGCGGCGTCACCCTGCTGCCGCCGCCCGATGCCATTCAAGAATTTAAGGTGCAGACCAACACGCTCGACGCCAAGTATGGGCTGGGTGGAGCGGTGGTGAACGTCGAGCTGAAGTCGGGCACCAACCAAGTGCATGGTGATGCCTACGAGTTTCTCCGGAACGATGCTCTCGACGCACGCAACTTCTTTGCCCTCTCAAGACCTCCGCTTCGGCAAAATCAATTTGGCTTCACCCTGGGCGGTCCCATCAAAAGGAATCGAGCCTTCTTTTTTGGCGACTACCAGGGCACGCGCATCAACCGCGGTGAGACGTTTAATTCCGTGGTGCCCACTTCTGCAATGCGCCAGGGCGATTTTTCGGGGATGAAGCCCCTCATGAACCCGTTCTCCGGACAGCCTTTTTCGAACAACCAGATACCTTCGGACATGTTCTCGCCCCAAACGACGTTCTTTCTGAAATTTATTCCTTTGCCTAATACTCCAGAAGGAACTTACGTCCAAAGTCCTACCGATAGCAATAGCACCAATCAATTTGACGTCAGGACGGATTACCAGTTGCGGTCGGTCGATTCGCTCAAAGCCAGCTATTCGTTCCAGAGAGAGTCCGACGTCGCGCCCGGTGCTTTCCCACAAAACGGCGGCCTCACGACGGAAGTCCGTAGCCAGCGCGCCGGCTTGGGGTGGGAGCACAGTTTTGGTCCGGCCACGGTGAACCAATTCACCTTTGGGTATAATCGGATCGTCTATCCCGGCACCGAACAGGGCAATGGGACCAACTATACGGTGGAAGCGGGCATTGGCGGTTTCGATCAGACCAGCGCAGAGTTCCCTGGCTTTCCGGGGCTGAACATCGCCGGCTTTACTGGGATCAACGGTAACCCCTTTCGACCTATCCGGATTCGGGAAAACCAATGGGTGCTGGGCGACAACTTGACGACCGTCCGGGGAAACCACACGATTGAAGCCGGGTTTGATGCCCGATGGTTTGCATTGGACAGTTTCAACGCCGCTTTCAGCCGGGGAAATTTCTCTTTCACGGGCACCTATACGGGCAATAGTTTTGCGGATTTCCTCCTCGGGCTTCCGCTTAGTGGTTCCCGCGACTTCCCTCGGAATTTGTTCGGAAATTTCTCACGCGACCAGGCGTTGTACGTGCAAGACAACTGGAAAGCCACCCCACGCCTAAGCCTGAATCTGGGCTTGCGGTATCCTTTGCTCCACCCGATCACGGCGCTGCATAATCAGATGGCTTCCGTAAACCCCGGAGCCAATCAGATTGTCGTGGCCAGCACGCCTTCCGGCGCGATTAACACCAATGCCCAGCAGGTGACGGCGATTCTGCTTCCCCTTTTCTCTAATCAGATCGTGCCCTCGTCCAAGGTAGGGCTTCCGCCGAGCTTGAGATACATGAACTACGATTACTTCGACCCGCGCCTGGGACTTGCCTGGGACGCCGGCCGCGGTTTTGTGTGGCGCCTGGGCTATGCTTTGGTGCACTCGGAGGAAGAAGGGAACCGCGATGTTAGTGAGGGCATCGTGAATCCGCCGTTTATTGCAGATGCGCTGGCGCAGTTCAACACCACGCCCGTTCCAGCCTTCACCATCGCCAATCTTTTCCCGCCCATCACGAGCCAACAATATACGTTGGGCCCACTCAATTACTTCCAGGTTGATCCCAATCGCCCCTTCCCCTACTTCCAGCAATGGAATGTGACGTTGCAGAAGGTGCTTGCGAAGGTTGTTTCTGTCGAGGCCGGTTACGTGGGCAGCAAAGGCACTGACCTTCCGTTCTCCTATCTTTTGAACGTGCCGAGCCCCGGACCTGGTGCCATTCAGGCGCGGCGGCCTTATCCCGCCTGGGGCCCTGGAACATACATCATCAATGCAGATAACAACGTCTACCACGCCTTGCAAACCAAGGCCGAGCTTCGGGGGTGGAAGGGACTAAATCTTCTCGCCACTTACACCTGGTCAAAGGGTCTCGACTACCAGCCGCAGGGAACCAGCGAGGTCGAATACTCCGACGTGCAGAACCCCGCATGCCAGTTCGTTTGCGAGCGTGGTCTCGATACGCTGAATCTTACGAATCGGTTCACATTAGGGGCGGTCTACAGCCTGCCATTTTTGAAGAACCGGACGGACATTGTGGGGCAGGCACTGGGTGGGTGGAGGATAACGAACATCGTCACGGCCCAATCCGGCTTTCCATTCACCCCGACAATCGGCACCGACCCTGCCAATACCGGAACCAGTATGAGACCCAACCGAATCGGAAACGGGGCCTTGCCGAACCCCACCATCCAGGATTGGTTCAATGTGGCTGCCTTTGCTGTGCCTGCGCCGTTTACGTTTGGGAATTCAGGCGTCAACATCCTGAACGGTCCGGGGCTTACGGATTGGGACTTTGGTCTTTTTAAGGACTTCAGCCTTGGAAGGCTGCGTGAGGGAACGCGCCTGGAGTTTCGTGCCGAGTTCTTCAACTTCACGAACACCCCCTCCTTCTCGAACCCGGTGACCAACATTCAGTCGTCGGCAGCCGGAAGGGTCTTGAGCACCAGTGATAATCCGCGTGAGATCCAGTTCGCGCTGAAACTGTACTTCTAAACGATGAGAACTACAATCAGGTATACGGTCCTCCTGGCGTTTCTGGGACTCGGCTTCACTTCCGGGCTGGCCTCCGAAGGCACGTCCCAGGTGAACCTTCGCGTTAACACTTCTCAACCCGTTGGAGCAATCGACCTTACCCGCTATGCTCTGGGACAGGGAGGCTTGAGTGACCGGCCGATGTTCAGCGATCGCGTCGGCCAGATCGCACAGCTTCATCCGCAAACCATCCGTCTGTTTGTGCAGTCTTACTTTGATCTGTATCCGGTGCATGGGAAGTATCATTGGGAAACCCTCGACAAGGCGATTGAAGCGATTTTGGCGACCGGGGCCAAGCCGATCATGAACCTTTGTTTCAAGCCCAAGGTGCTGTATCCCAAGATTGACGACCGGATCGTGGAACCCACGAGCTGGCGGGAATGGGAAGAACTGATCTACCAGCTCGTCAAGCACTGTAATCAGGAGCGGGAATTCGGGATCAAGTACTGGGAAGTCAGTAACGAGGGGGACATCGGCGAGCCTGGCGGGTGCCCCTACAAGTTCACGCCACAGAACTACGTCACCTATTACCGGCACACGGTAGCCGCCATTCGCCGTGCCGATTCGGAAGCCAAAGTTGGTGGGCCGGCTTTGGCGAATTACCGCAGCCCAATTGCCGACGCGTTGCTAGATTTCTGCAACCGCGGTGAGGCGCCGCTCGACTTCCTCTCCTGGCATATGTATACCAACGACCCCAGGAATCTGTGGAGCAGCATCGAGGCTATGAAAGCGAAGCTGGCAAAATACCCCCGCCTCGCTCATGTCGAAACGATTCTCGACGAGTGGAATATGTCTCTGCGCGACCCCGTCCTGAACCCGTATTTCCAGCCCGCTTTCATTCTGGAAACGACACTGGGTTTCGATCGTGAAGGGTTGAGCCGGTCGGCCTACTACCATATTCGCGATTACTTCGTTGATCCCAAGCAGTTTTTGCCCTTCATGTCGCCGCACGGAACCCTCTTTATGGCGCACTGGTGGAACGTTATGCCACAGTACGACGGGCTCTACGATAATCAAGACCGTGTCCGGCCAGCCTATTACGCCTTCCAGCTTCTCGGCCTCATCCGGGGACAGCGGCTGATGACGACAGGCACAAACCCTGATGTGAGTGCGATTGCCGCGCGGCGCGGCCCCTGGGTGACTCTCCTCGTGTGGAATTTTCCCCTTGATGGGCCGGGGAAAACATACCAGGTCACGGTTGCCTTTCCCTCCGAGAGACAAGGATACGTGAGCTTGGTTCGACTGAACCCTGCGGTTGCGGTTAATAATCTTGAGCAGATTCGCAATGGCTTGGTTTTAGATCTGGCAAGTCATCCAGTGCGGTTCGCGTTGCTGCCGTACCAAATCTACGAGGTCGAGCTCACTGAATCACCGTAGCCGGCACCTATGGAAAGACTACGCGATCGAGTAGCGATTGTGACCGGAGCTGCGTCCGAAGTGGGGATCGGGTGCGCGATTGTCCAACTCTTTTCGGAAGAAGGTGCGGCAATCACGGTGGCAGATATCGACGCCGAAGGCGCGAGGCATACCGCCGAGGTTATTTGTAGTCAAGGTGGCCGGGCCATCTTTTGCTATACGGACATCTCCAATGCTAACGACGTCCAGGCGATGATCCGGGCGACGATGGCCCACTTTGGCCGGATTGATATCCTGGTCAACAACGCGGCTCACATGAAGGATACGAAGCCGGTGCTGGAAACCTCCGAAGCAGAGTGGGATCGCTCGATCAATGTTACCTTGAAGGGCGCTTTCCTATGCTCAAAGTACGCGATTCCGGAGATGATTCGGGTTGGGGCAGGCTCGATTGTGAATATCAGCTCGGTAGGCGGCATGGTGGGGTTTGCGGGCCACGCCGCTTATTGCTCGGCGAAGGGCGGTCTGCTCCAGTTGACCAAGTCGCTGGCCATCGATTACGGGCGTCACCATATTCGCGTCAATGCTATTTGCCCGGGACCGATCCAGACGAGTATCTCTCCGCGGCCCGGCGAACCCCTCGACGAATATCAACTGAAGATGACCGTCCTGGGAAGAAAGGGAAAGCCCCGGGACGTGGCCTACGCCGCCTTGTTTCTGGCGTGCAATGAGTCCTCGTTTGTTACGGGAACAAGCCTGGTGGTCGACGGCGGCTGGACAGTACGATAGGTCGGCAGGAGGATGACAACCACCGTTTACAATCCGACGGAGATTGACTTCGAGCGGCCAGGGAAATATCACTATCATGTCGCCTTTCACCTGGATTCGAGCTGGGGATTTTCGCTCGTTCCCTTAACAGTGATCAACGGCCTACGAAATCCCGGTGAGGGGAGGAGGCTGCCGGGTGTGGCCGTCTTCGGCGGCACGCACGGGAACGAATGGGAAGGGCAGGTGGCGGTGAAGCACCTCAGCCGCGATCTTGATCCAGCCGAAATGGATGGGCGAGTGATTTTGATTCCGCAGTTGAGTGAAAGCGCCTGCACCGCCAATCAGAGGGTTTCGCCTCTCGATGGCGTGAACATGAACCGTGCGTTTCCAGGAGATGCTCGAGGCACTGTTTCTTACCGCATCGCCCATTTCGTCAAAACAAGCATCTTCCCTAGAGTGGGCGTGGTGCTGGACATCCATTCCGGCGGCCACGAGGCCATCTTCCCCCTTTGCACTTCGTTCCACCCAATTGCGGACCCCACCCAGCGTGCGGAGATGGCGGAAGTGGCCTGCCTCTTTGATACCCCGTTTGTCTTCATCTACTCGAACCAGATGGCCTCTGGGCTTTTGACGAGCGAGGCGGAAGCGGAGGGCAAGATCGCGATCGGAGGTGAGTTTGGTCATGCGGAAGCTGTCAGCCACAAGGGTGTAACGCATGCGTACGAAGGCGTCAAGAACGTGTTGCGGCACTATCGCATGTTGCCGGGGGAACGGATCCGGATCGATCCGGAGCGAACGGCGAGGCCCCGCTTCATAAAAGCAGAGGACTTGGCGGACTACATCCCCTGCCCCAGAGATGGCATTTGGGAGCCGCTCACCGAGCCGGGAGCCGAGGTGGGTCAGGGCGAACTTCTAGGCCGCCTGCATGATTTCTCGGATTTTACGTCGGAGCCGGTGGAAATGCGCGCGCATCGCTCCGGCATTCTCGCCGCGATGCACTTCGCCGCGGTGGCCAAGAAGGGCTCGACGCTCTATGTGATTGCCCAGGAAGCGGAGTTGTGAATGATCGTTGATTGCCATAGCCACGTCATGGAGTATCCGGGCCATCTTTCGGAAGAGTTCGTCCGGGAAGCGAATGCCCGGTCACGCGGCAAGCCACTGGACTTGCATGTTCCGCCTGAAAGACATTGGGCCGCCATGCAGAATGTGGACCGGGTTATTGTTTTCGGGATGCGGGCGTTCCATTCCGGCTTCGTCACCCCCAACGAATACATTGCCGACTACGCGAATCGACATCCCGAAAAGGTGATTGGGTTCGCAAGTGTCGATCCGCGGCGCGATCCCGTGCGGCAAACGCTCGAAGATGCCTTTGACAGACTGAGGTTGAAGGGCCTCAAGCTCGGACCGATCTATCAGAACATTCATCCTACGGACAAGAGGATGATGGAGATCTATGAATTCTGTCAGGAGCGCAAGCTCCCTATCATGATTCATCAAGGTACAACATTCCCCAGAGTAGCACCGCTCAAATACTCTCTCCCGATCCTGCTTGAGGACGTTGCGCTGGAGTTTCCTGAGCTGCGGATGATCATCGCGCACCTCGGACATCCTTGGATCGAGGACACACTGGTGCTGATCCGAAAACAGCCGAACTTTTATTCCGATATTTCCGCGCTCCATTATCGGCCGTGGCAGTTCTACCAAGCTTTGATTCTTGCGAAGGAATATGGCGTGTTGAACAAGCTGCTTTTTGGGTCGGATTACCCCTTCACGACTCCAGACGCCACGATGGATGCGCTGCGCAACTTCAATCGAATGGTTGAAGGCACGAACCTCCCGCGGCTTGAG
>Ga0209062_1003228_pt1 | contig 19277 bp, 16 predicted proteins | sample Coa_R2_2_FD_187158 | JGI IMG/M metagenome (GOLD analysis project Ga0209062, IMG submission 187158) | Surface soil microbial communities from Centralia Pennsylvania, which are recovering from an underground coalmine fire - Coalmine... | ecosystem: Environmental > Terrestrial > Soil > Unclassified...
TCCTCGCCGCGCGGAATGCAACGACGGAACAACTGGTGGCAAAAGCCATTTAAAAACTGCCGCTGTTCGCGAAGAAATCAGACGTTAGTAACACAAAGACACCAAGATCAGACAAAGGACCACAAAGAAGAGAGAGATCAGAAGTCAGAGAACATGGTGTTGGGGTCCCAGCTTTAGTCGGGGTGAGCTTTCCACCGGCTAAAGCCGGGACTCCAACGAAACATCGCGCTCTATTGTCTGTTTTCTGCCTCTGGGTTCTTGTCTTCTTTGTGAAGCTTTGTGTGATCTTGGTGTCTTTGTGGTGGGTTCTGCCTCTTCAGATTCGATCCTCAGAAATCGAACTGGTCAATGTTCTCTTTGGTGAACGCGAACGGCCGGCCGAGGAGAATGTTGTTCCCTCGATCGATGACCTTCCGTCCCAGTCGGCCGCCGATCATCTCGGACGCCCCCGGCTTGAGTTTCCCGTCGGCCACTTGTTTGGCCGCGTAAACCGTGAGGTAACCCAGGTCCATCGTGTTCCACAGAATGACGGTATCGGTGATGCCCGCGTGGACGAAGGGCTTGTTCTCGTTGGGCAACCCCAGACCGATCACCTTCACATCACTGCGCTCGAGTTGCTTTACTGCCTCGGCCGCACCCGGCACCGCCGGCGAGCAAACGGCCATCACCAGTTTCACCTTCGGGTGTGCCGCGAGAACGGCCTTCGTCTCGTCGAGTGCCTTTTTCTGCTGATCGTCACACGGCCGCGTGGTCGCCAGTTTGATCTCCGGGTACTTCTCTTTGAGTCGGGCCTCGATGTATTTGCGCCACTCGTTGAGGTTTGCCGCGGTGAGCGAGCCGGTAATAATGGCGAACTCCCCCCGGCCGCCCATCACACGTGCGGCGTTATCCATAAGCGCATACCCGATCCCCTCGGGCGTCGCCTGATTCACAAAGAACTCGCGCGCATCCGGATCGGCATCCGCGTCCCAGGTGACCACCCGAATTCCCTTCGCGCGGGCTTTACGCAACACCGGCGAAAGACCCTCGCGGTTCTCGACCGCGACACAAATGACATCGACTCCGCGCGTGATCCATCCCTCCACGATCCGATTCTGACCGGCCGGATCGGTACCATCGGGGCCATCCCAGAGAAGTTCCACATTCAGTTCGCCCGCGGCCTCCTCGGCTCCACGCTGGCAAGCGATGAAGTATGGGTTCCCCTTGCTCTTGGGCATCATCGCGACGGTGATCGTCTTCGGTGCTGGTGGTTGCAGCGACTTGACCAGAAACCAGTTACTGGCCGCGATGATCCCGGCCGCGACGAGGATGACGATGCAGAGCACCGCGAGTTGCGAGTTCTTCATCTCGAATTCGCCTTCCGACTTCGGAGAGAGAGGAGCCGGGTGCATTTGCACCCGATCGATGGCGATGGTCGCGAGCAGGAGTACACCCGTGAGTGTGCCGGCCAACTCGCGGGGTAAATCAGCCAGCAACAGTCCGTTGTCGAGCACCGCGATGACGAGTAACCCCAGCACCGTGCCGACGATGCTACCGCGCCCGCCCGAGATTGTTGTGCCACCCAACACAACGGCTGTGATTGCGGACAACTCGTAGCCGGTGCCGGCGTCGGCCTTCGCCTGGCCCAGATGCGCGACGTAAATGATACCAGCCAGCGCCGCCGACAATCCGGAGAGCAAATACAGAACGAACACCCGGCGATCGACCGGGATTCCCGCGTATCGCGCGCCTTCGGGCGAAAACCCGATGGCAAAAATCGCCCGCCCGTAAATCGTGCGGTGCAAGAAGAGCCAGTACCCGACCGCGACCATAACGAAGATCGGAAACTGTAACGGCACCCCCGCCCAGTAACCCTGACCCAGCGCAAGGAAGCTCTCGGGAAACCCCGTATACGTTTCCGTGCCGCCGGTCAGCCCCTTGGCCAGCCCGCGGAACAACGCCAGCGAACCGAGGGTGACGATGAGAGGTGGCAGGCGCAACCGCGTCACGAACAATCCATTCAGCGTTCCGCCGGCCGCCCCCACCACGAGCGCAAAGGCTGCCGCCACTCCGACAGGCAATCCCTGGTCCCGCCACAACCACCCGAACGCCACTGCCGACAGACCGAGCAAAGCCCCGACGGAAAGATCGATCCCACCGCTGACGATGACCGGCGTAAGCGCAATGGCCAACAGCCCGAGTTCAACACTCAGCCGAGTCACCTCGGCCGCGTTTTCCAGCGTCAGGAAGTTCCGGGCAAACAGACCGAAGATCGCGCTCTCCACAAAAAGGACGAGGAGCAAAATCCCCGGCTGCGAAGCCCGAACTCCTCGCGTTGCCGTACCAGAAGGCGTCATGTCATCCGCCTCCGTACGCTCATGTCCGACGCCACCGTCAGCAGAATAATTCCTCCCTGGATTGCCTCCTCCCACTGCGCTTCCAGATGGAGGAAGACGAGTGCCGAGCCGATTGTCCCCAGGAGAAGAACGCCGAACAGAGTGCCCACCAGTGTCCCACGACCGCCAGAGACCGCCGCGCCGCCAACCACCGCGGCCGCGATCACCTTCATTTCCATCCCGGTGCCGGCCTTCGGATCGACAAACGGCAACTGCACCGCCTCCAGCATTGCGGCCAGTCCCGCCAGCGCGCCCATGAACACGAATACGCCAAACGTGACCGTTCTGGGACGCAGCCCGGCCAGCCGTGCGGCTTCCTCGTCGGAACCCGTCGCGTAGATTGCTCGCCCCGCCGCGAGGTTCCGGGCAGCCCACGCCACGAGTACGAACACCACTGCAGCGATTCCGACGATCACCCACACGCCGGTGGTCTGCTCGAACCCGAACCACTGGAATGAGGTGAGATCACGAATCAGTTCCCCCCTGCGCCACCAGCGGAGTCCTTCCTTCAGAACGAAGAACAGCGCCAGTGTCACCACAATGGCGGGCAACCTCAGCATTGCGACAAATAGCCCGTTGATGGTGCCGAGCGCTGCCCCGGTGGCAATCGCGCCCACCGCCGCCAGTGAGACGGGCCAGCCGGCACGCACCAGAAGAGCACCGACCACCGCACACACCGCGAACTGCGCCCCAACGGAAATGTCGATCTGCCGGGCGACGATCACCAGCGTCATCCCGATCGCTGCCACGAGTGTTGGCGCAAAGCCGACCAGCATGACCCGGAGATTCCCCGCGCCAAAGAACCCCGGTGCCGCGACCGCCAGCACGGCCAATAGCCCAACCCACGCGCCTAGCACCGAGAGTTCCCGGCGGTAGCGGCGAATCATGCCGACACCGCCTTTACGTCTGGGTGCCCGAGTGCCAGAGCAAGTACGCGCTCCTGCGTGGCTTCAGCTCGCTCCAGCGTGCCCACTATGGTCCCCTCATGCATCACCGCGATTCGATCGCTCATCCCGAGTACCTCGGGTAACTCCGACGAGATCATAATGATGGCCAGTCCGCGGCTCGCGAGTTCCCCCATCAGTTTGTGAATTTCAGCCTTCGCCCCCACGTCCACGCCCTGTGTCGGCTCGTCGAGAATGATGACAGTCGGTTCCGCGGCCAGCCACCGAGCCAGCGCCACCTTCTGCTGGTTGCCGCCGGACAGATTTCCGACCGGAACATCCACCGTCGGCGTCTTCACTCCAAGCGTTTGGACGAGATCGGCGGCGAGAATGCGTTCGCGGCCAAAGTCCAGAAATCCCCCGCGCGACACGCGACGGAGCACGGCGAGAGTGGCATTTGCGGCGACCGGCAATTCCAGAATAACTCCGTGCCGGCGACGATCCTCGGGAACGTAAGCGATTCCGAGCGCAACCGCCGCCGCGGGCGAATCAATGCGAATCGGTTTGCCGTGCAGAAAGATTTCTCCCTGGCTTCCAGGAGTGAGGCCGAAAAGAACGCGAGCCAGTTCCGTTCGTCCGGCTCCAACCAGTCCTGCCAGCCCCAGTATTTCACCCGCTCGAACGGCGAGTGACACCCCATTGACACCAGACGCAAAGCAACCGAGGTTGCGCGTTTCGAGAACCACCTGACCGATCGGAACAGTCACTTTGGGAAACACGGCAGCGAGTTCCCGACCGACCATCATGCGGATGAGGTCGGCGCGGGTGGTGCCCTCCATCGGCTGAGTTCCGACGAGCCGACCGTCGCGCAGTGCCGTCACCCGGTCTGCGATCCGGGGAAGCTCGTCGAGCCGGTGCGAAACATACACGATGCCCACTCCGCGCGCTTTCAGATCGCCAATGATCCGGAAGAGATTCTCCACTTCGCGCTCCGACAGCGAGGCAGTCGGCTCATCCATGATGACGATCTTCGCATCGGCCCCGATCGCCTTGGCAATCTCGACCAGTTGCTGCTCCGGCATGGTCAGCGACCGGGCTTCAGCGGCCGGATCAATATGCGATCCAAGTCGCAGAAGCAACTCCCGCGCGCGGGCGTAACGGGCTGCCCAGCGGATACGCCGCCATGTTCCAGGTGGCTCCAGTGCCAGCGCGATGTTCTCGGCAACTGTGAGATCCGGGAAAAGAGCCGGTTGCTGGTAGATGACGGCGACGCCAAGCGATTTGGCCCGGAGCGGGTCGTTCTCGGTAACGACGTGGCCGTAGATTTCGAGTGTTCCCGAATCCGGCCGGTGAGCGCCGGTTATCGTCTTGATGAGAGTGGATTTGCCGGACCCGTTTTCACCAACGAGAGCGTGAACTTCTCCGGGCTGAAGATCAAATGAAACATCCGCAAGCGCGCGAACCCCGCCGAACGACTTCGACACGTTGGTCAGCCGCAGGAGAGGAGTCATGCCCCACCGAATGCCGTGAAAGACAACGGCACACGGAGTGTGCCTACTACTTTGGAACTAAAAACAGGGTTTCAGCCACGGTGCGCCAGTACGTCGCGTTCGTAATGCTTCACCACGTCCAGCCAGCGCCGACCGACCGGGACGCCCCTCGTCAAACAGTAGTGATCCCAGACCGCCGCAACTGGGAAGCCTTTGAGTTCTTCGAGGAGAGCCAGCCGAGAGGTGAAGTCGCCCTCCAGTTCAAACCGGCGGAGGAGATCCGTCGGTTCGAGCAAGGCTGCCAGCAACGCACGCAGCAGACAGCGGGCACCGATGACCCAGGCGGCCACCCGGTTGATGCTGGCGTCGAAGAAATCGAGCCCCAGGTGGATCCGATCGAGGTAACCGCCGCGAATCACTTCCTGTGTGATCGCGGCCAGATCATCGGTGAGAGTCACCACGTGGTCGCTGTCCCAGCGGATACCCCGGCTCAGGTGGAGCAGTACCTCCGGCACCCACAGAAGAGCCGCGGAGATCTTGTCCGCGATCCCCTCGGTCGGATGGAAGTGCCCAGCGTCCAGGCAGAGAATCTTGCGGTTGTGGATCGCGTAGCCGAGGTAGAACTCATGCGACCCGACAACGTAGGACTCGGACCCGAGCCCGAAGAGCTTCGCCTCGACGGCGTCTTTGTTGAGGCGCGGGTCAATGGGTTCGGCGAAAATCGCGTCGAGCGCTTTCACCAGTCGCTCGCGTGGGGCTTTTCGGTCCGCCGGAGTGTCCTTGTATCCGTCCGGAATCCAGACGTTCGTCACGCATGTCTTGCCGGTGCGTTCGCCAAGGTACGCACCCACGCGGCGGCACGCGATTCCATGTTCGACCCAGAACCGGCGGACACCCGCATCGGCGTGGGCAAGAGTGAATCCGTTGGCCGCCAGTGGGTGCGCGAAGTAGGTGGGGTTGAAGTCGAGGCCGAGTTTTTGTTCGCGCGCCCAGTCGGCCCAGCGGCTGAAGTGCTCGGGGCGGATCTCGTCGCGTTCGACCTTGCGGTCGGCCTCCAGATAACACGCATGCAAATTGAACCGGTGTGTGCCGGGAATGAGTCCCAGGGCCGCGTCGGCATCGCAACGGAGTTCGTCGCCGTTGCGCGCTTTGCCGGGATAGTTCCCGGTGACGGCCAGTCCGCCGACAAGAGGGGCGCCAGAATTCTCCAAGCCGCCCAGGTCATCGCCCTGCCAGCAATTGATCGACACCGGCACGGCCGCGAGAGTGCGCATGGCCGTATCGGTGTCGACGCCCAGCTCGGCGAACCGGTCTCGGGCGCTGGCGTAAGCGCGTTCGATGTGTACGTCGGCGGTCATCCCACTACCTCAAGAATGCCTCGTGCAGTCCGCCATCGACGGCGATGATCTGGCCGGTTGTCTTCGCGAGTCGCTCGCCAACCAGGAGAAACACCGCCTCCGCCTGGTCGGCGGGTGTGATCGGAGTCCGGAGCAGAGTGCGGTCGGCGTAGAACTTTGCGAGTTTGGCAACAAGCGAGTCTGTCGGTTCGTCGTCGGTGTACGGAAGGCCGTATTTCGCCAGGCTGCCGATGACCCGCTCGCGCGGGAACATCGCGCTTCCGCCAACAACGGTCGCGGGGGCAACACCGTTGACGCGAACGAGCGGGGCCAATTCGACAGCCAGTTCGCGGACCAGGTGGTTCGCGGCGGCTTTCGAGCAGTCGTACGCCACGCTCCCTTTTTTGGCGACGATGGCGTTGGCGCTCGTGGTGAGGACAATGGAGCCCGTCAGCCCCTGTTCGCGGAACGTCTTCGCCGCCTCGTCCGCCACAAGATACCCGCCCGTGACGTTCACCGCGAACGTGATCATCCATTTCTCATCAGGAATGTGGCCGGTGGGGTCGCTGGGCACGAAGATTCCGGCAGTGATTACAACCGAGTCGAACCCGCCGTAGGCCAACGCGACCTGATCGAGCATCGCCCGGACACTCGCGCGGTTGGTCACGTCGCACGCCAGCCCGATGGCCGGCCCGCAGCCGGAAACGCCGCCCCCAGCGACCCCGATGCCGGTACCATGCGTTTTCACAATCTCGTCGGCAATGGCCTCTGCCGCGGTCGCATTCACGTCCACACAGGCGACATGCGCGCCTTCCTTTGCGAGGCGGTGCGCCACCTCCCGGCCAATCCCGCTGCCGGCCCCGATCACGACTGCCACCCGCCGAGCCAGTTCTTTTTCGGGGGGCATCCGCCGCAGTTTCGCCTCTTCGAGTTGCCAGTACTCGATGTCGAACGCTTCCTGTTGTGGAAGCGCCACATACTGACTGACGGCCTCCGCCCCGCGCATCACCTCTACGGCGCAATTGTAAAACTCGGCGGTGACACGCGACTCGCTCTTGTCCTTGCCCCAGCCAATCATCCCGACCCCCGGAATCAGAATTACGGTGGGATTCGGGTCGCGCATGGGCGGCGAATCCGGCCGCTTGCACGCTTCGTAGTACGCCGCGTAGTCCTTCCGATACTGTTCCAGCCCCGCGGTCAGTTTCTCTTTCAGCACCGCGACAAACGCATCGATTCCGGCGTCGTCCGTGTTGATGGGCAGGCCGTTCGGGCCGAGCGGAACGTAGAGCGGTTTGATCTTCGTCCGCAGAAAGTGGTCGGGGCAACTGGTGCCCAGTTCCGCAAGACGCGGCGCGTCCTTCGAGTTGACGAACCGCAAAATCGCCTCGTCATCCTGAATCGTCGCGATCAGCCGCTTCTGTTGACTGACCTGCCCGCGGAGCCACGGGAGTAGCTTCGCGAGTACCGCATGTCGGGCCTCTTGTGGCAGCGGGAAGTGCAACTGATAGGTCAGTGGACCGCCGAACGCGGTCGCGTGCCCACCCCGCGCCTCGTACCGCGCTTCGATGAACCGAGCCGCTCGCTCGATCAGTTCCAGCGTGGTGAAGTAACACGAGCGGTCGTCGTCTCCCCAGTTGATGAGGCCGTGTTGCCCCATCAGAATGCCCTTCGCCCGCGGATATTCCGCGACCAGACTTTGCATCCGCAAGCCCAGTTCGAACCCGGGACGCAACCACGGCGTGTAGGCGACCGAGTCGCCGTAGACTTCACGAGTCAGGCGTTCGGCGTCGGCCGAAGCGGCCAGGGCAATGACCGCGTTTGGGTGTGTATGATCGACACACCGCCGCGGGATAAATCCATGCAGAGGAGTATCAATCGACGCGGCACGAGGATTCAGGTTGAACGTGCAGTGAGCCAGGAGGCCGACCATATCGTCCTCGGCCGCGGACTTCGGCCCCCGGACGTGTCGAGCAGAGTAAGTCTTTTGCAGGCTGAGCAATTTCGCGAGTTCGAGTGCAGCGAAGTTAGCCCGCGTCGAGGTTCGCAGGTCGCCGCCCGACCCTTTGACCCAGAGCACCTCAACCGGTTCGCCTGTGAGCGGGTCGCGCTCCGCGACCTTGGACGACGTGTTCCCACCACCGGTATTGGTGATCCGTTGATCGGCACCAAGCCGGTTCGAACGGTAGACGAGTCGGGCGATTGCGTCGAGAGGAGCAACCTCGGCATCGTTCCACAGATTATTGACGTGGCGGAATATCGGCTGAGTCATGGTTTTGGCAGCGCGGACTCTCCGGTTCCGATTGTATGAACCTCGATCGGTGGAGCGGGCGCATTGGATCGATCCTGGAACCTGCCAACTCGATGTCACTTACTTTGTGGTGCAGGCCGGGAAGCCTGCACCACAAAATACCCAGAAAGTAAGTGCCATACGCCACCCTACTCTACTGCCGGCCTCGGACCGATCATTTTTTCTTCGAGCGGTTCAGTTTGATCGCATACTCGTTCGGACCAGCTTTCACTTCGTATTCCAGTCCGGATGTCTCGAATTTCAGGTACTTGGTGTCGAACGGCAGATTCTTCTTTTCATCAGGGACGTCGGAGAGATCCATCGAATTAATCAGCACGCGATACTTTCCGGGCGGCACTCCATCGCCGACCTTGTCGGTACTCAGTTCGAAACGTCCGTCGGATTGGATTTCGCCGCGTGCTGTGATGGGCGCTCCGCCTTCACGGCGTTCGACCACGACCATTCCTTTGGTCAGTGGGGTGCCGTCATCGAGCGTCACGGTTCCGCGGACCGCGTGCTTTCCATCCCCACACCCCACCAAGGCGAAACAAACTATCACCATAAAGGTGATGGAGCATTGTCGCATGGCATTGGCCTCCGAGATCATTAAAAGTTCGGGATAACTTGGCCATCCGCCATGGCAGATAAGAGCGTCAGCGTCGTGCCCGGTGTCGAGACCTGGATCGACCGTACTCCGCCGTCGGCAAAGGCAAACTGGACCACCCCAGTGTGCCAGCTACCGAACTGACCCAGATACGTATCGGTCGGACCCAGCGCCAGAGGGAAGGCCGTCCCGGCCTTCCGTCCCGCCACGTCCCAGTTCTCGGAGACGTAGATGCAGCCGTCCTGTTGCCATTGCGTCAATTGACTCATCTGAACGTGCTTTTCGCCGAGTAAGAACGTGTTACTCGTCCCGTCAGTGATTTGGAGCAGGTTGGCTCCAACCGAAGGATCACCGGCCCCGCCCCCGGGCGCTCCATTCCACCGGAACACTCCGTCATTCCCCTCGGCGGTCGAAGTGCCGCTTCCCATGTTGACCGCATAGTCGCCGCAAATCCCCTCGGTGGATGACGACCCGACAGTAAATGTGACGGACACCCGTCCGGGTTGTCGCGAGGGACAGTTGAACACCGACACCGGGATCTTCATCGTCCCTTCTGCGCGGAACTGACCGCGGATCAGGTTGTTGAGGGTGACCGTCGGGTTCGTTCCGCGCGTGATTAGCGGGTAGGTGGTGCCATTGATGACCGGGTTGCGGAACTGATTCCACAAGTTGTTCTGCTCGATGTAGGGCAGGATCAGGACCGCCCAGGTGGGAGAGTCGATGGCTCCCTTCGATCGTCCCCAAGGCAGAACCCCCGCGTTGTCGTGGTGGTTGTGCATGCCGATCGCGAGCTGTTTGAGGTTGTTGGAGCACTTCATCCGTGCCGCTGCTTCACGCACCTTCTGCACGGCTGGAAGGAGCAGACCGATAAGAATCGCAATAATCGCGATCACGACCAACAGTTCAATGAGCGTAAAACCGGACCGCCGATGTACAGTCGGAATAAGAGCGGGCATGAGACAACTCCGACGATGGGAGAGATTCAGGGGCGTGGCCGAAATGACCCCTGGATGAATGCATTGGTATCTCACCGGTGGCACTTTCACCTTGACTTCATCGCCAAAAAGTAGCACAAAATCGCCAAGTTCGTTATTGTGCCTTTGAGCCATCCGGGGGGACCGCAAATGCCCCGAACCCTTCACGCGAAAGACTGGTTCCACCCCGACGGGTTCCCGCTGGTCGTCGAGCGGCGGGAACCGCAGGAACCGTTCGACCTGCACGTTCACGACTTCTCGGAGTTGGTGGTTGTGACCGGCGGCCGGGGTATGCACAAGATCCAGAACGAGGCCTGGCCGCTGTCGGCCGGAGACGTGTTCGTCGTCAAGGGCGACGAGGCGCACGAGTATTGCGAACTCGATGAGCTGAATCTGATCAACATTCTCTACCTGCCGGATCGCTTACGATGGAATCTCCGCGATCTGGTCTCGCTCCCCGGCTATCACGCGCTCTTCACGCTGGAACCGCAGTGGCGGCGTCGGCACCAGTTCAAGAGTCGGCTCCACTTACCGCCGGCCGAGATCGGACATGTGCTCGGGCTCATCGACCAGCTCGACGCCGAATTGCAAACCCGGACGCCCGGTTTCGCGTTTCTGGCGATCGCGCTGTACATGCAACTGGTTGGGGTTCTATCGCGCGCCTACAATCGGTCGCGGAATCCCGATTCTCAAGCTCTTTTGCGGCTCGCCGGAACGATCACCCACCTGGAGACGAACTACGCGAACCCGGTGGAGTTGGACGATCTGGCCGAGATGGTGCACATGTCGAAACGGTCGTTCCTGCGCACATTCCGGGCGGCCACCGGGCAATCGCCCATTGCCTACCTGATCCAGATTCGGGTGAACCGGGCGGCAGATCTTCTGCGAACGACCAACTCACCGGTCACCGACATCGCGTTTGAGGTCGGATTTCTGGACAGCAACTATTTCGCCCGTCAATTCCGCCAGTTGATGGGTATTACTCCGCGCGCGTATCGCGACGCAAACCGACCAGACACACCGGTCTCAGCGTCCCGGCGGTAAATCGAATTCTTTCAGCGGAATCAACCGCACTGGCCCGATCAGTCCCGAGTCGAACAGCGGCCATTCGGATGCGTCGAGGACGTCACGCCGTTTGGCGTCCGGGTGAATGGCGAGGTTCGCGTCGTAAAAGTACTTCCAGTTCACCTTTCGGCGATCGAGGTCGGCAATCCGGTTGGCGGCGAGGTTCGTCACTTCAACCACCAGAGTGTTTCGACCCGGCTTCAGCCACTCGCCAATGAAACACCTGAAGGGCCGGCAGAACAGCGTGCTCACAAACTTACCATTCACCGTCACCCGGGCCGATTCGCAGACCTTGCCGAGATCGAGCATCCAGTCGAGCGGATCACCCGCGGGGCGGTCAAACTCGATCGTGTAGCGAGCGGTACCCGCGAACCGCTTCGCGTCGGCGTCGCGTGCGGTCCACGACGCGAGTTCCTTCGTCTCGAATCCGGCGGGTAACACCGGGCCACCTTCGATAAATTCGACCTTCCACGTTCCAGCAACCGCGACCGGTTCGCCAGCGCGGGCATACCGCCAGGATTTTCCGGGCACGTCCTGGTTCGTGAACGTCCGCAGGATGCACGATTCGCCGGGCTGGAGTTGCAGGTAGACGCGCGTTCCCGCATCGGTGTGCGCGAGCGCCGCCTTCCCGACTCGATCACTGGCGAGAGGATCGAGCAGCACGGCGGATTTTGCTTTCGTGCCGAGTGACACCCAGCCATCCACAGGCTTTGAGCCGCGGTTAACGAAGAAGTAGTGATACCCCGCAGTATGCGTGCGGCGAACGAACCGGACGCCGGTGTCGACCACCGGCTCGCGAATCGTGTTGGCTGCACGGAGAAGGACGTCCACATCGTCGCCGATCAGGATCGCCCCTCGGCCGACATTGGCGCGTCGGGGATTGCCTTCGGGGCTGATCCCTTTGAGCGCATCTCGCAGTTCGGTTCGCCGCTTCTCCAAGTTGCCCAAACCCGGGACGTCCGTGGGCAACTCTCCGAGGAAAATGACAGATGCGCCGGTGCGAGCGAGGTGAATGAGGTTTTGCACGGTTGCGGCAGGGATCACTCGGCATTTGGGAACCACGATCACGCGGTATGTATTGCCGCCGAGCCGCAGTGCGTTGTTCTCGACCTTCGCGCCGGTGAGCAACCGGTCGGACACGAGGTCGTAGGTGTATCCGCGTTCGTCGAGAGTCATCGCGGTGGCGTGGACCGGGAATGGTTCCATCCAGGTTCCCGGTTGCACGAACGTCTTGACAAGGCCGTCCGTTGATTGCCAAGCGTCGTGGAACGGGAAATAGAGCAGCACGTCGTTGGCCGGTTGGCCGCTCTGGAGGATTGACTGACAGCGGGCGACGTAGGCGTTAAAGGCGGGTAAGTCGCGCCACAATCCGCCATGCGGCCCGAAGTTGACCGCGGCGTAGAACTGCCACCCCGGCCAGGGAGCATCTTTGGGTGAATACGGAATGCCGTGAAAGAAGATATGGTTCACCCCGGCCAGGAAGAGGTAATCCGCAGCCGACTTCACCTGGCTCAGAGACACCTGGAAGTGTTCGCCAAGCCAGGTGAACGATTCGGCCGATGCGAGCGATCGGCCGCTCAGGTGCGCGGCCGACGAGGCCATCTTCAAAAACGGCCGGTGTCGCTCCGCGAAGTGGGAGTAGATCTCGCACTCGGGGATATCAGCGGCGGCATAGGCGTCGATGATATTCCCGGGGCCGCCGTGGGCCTGATTGCGTGCGAGCCCGCCGTGCGTGTGGCACCAGTCGGCCCAGCGCACGAGGTATTCGCGGTGCAAGTCCGAGAGTGTCTCGCGGTAATCGCACTTCACGCGAGCAACAGTCTCCACCGATCCTTCGCCGAAGAGGGCGGGGAGTTGCGTCTTGAGGTCGTACCCGCGGCGTTTGCGAAATTCATTGAACAGGTCGTCGGTCCAGGAGGCGTTGTAGTATTCGTAGGAATCGTGGAAGTGTGCGCGCGGAACCGGGGCTTTGAAGTCCGTGAGTGCCTTGTCGAACTTCGCGAGGTACCTGTCGAGTTTGGCAGGTGAAAACGGATCGAGCACGTTCCCAACGCCACCCGGCGCAGCGCGCTTCACCTTCATCACCGGGCTTCGCTGCGCGATCGCGTAGAGTTTCCATGTCCCCGCGGGGGCGGTCCAGTCGAGTTTCCCATTCTTCACTTTGATCGTCAGGTCGAGTTGCTGCCCATCGGCCGACACGGCGACGAGTACGCTGAGTTTTCCTTCGGGGAGCGGCTCGGCGAGGCCTTTTCCTTCCGCAATGTCGTAACTTTTGAGTGCCGCCCGCGCCGAGGCATCTTCGGCGCGTACCCACGGCCCGCCGAATGGCCAGCCGGTGCCGGTCGTGAGATCCACGCCCACGCCGAGTCGCTTTCCTTCCGCGGTCGTGTGGGCGAGCATCGTCACCCATTGCGGGCTGAGGAAGTCGATGAATTTGTCCTCGTACCCTTTCGCGCCATAAATCGGGCAGATTTCAACTCCGCCAATACCCGCCCGCTGAAACTCTTCCAGACTGCGGGTCAGATTCGGTTTGTCAACGGCGCTGCCGAGCCACCACCACCGGGTCCAGGGACGATTTTCGGCGGTGATGGTGGGCCAGGCGAGTGGGTCCAATTCGGCTGCGGAACTATTCGCCGGCCACGCTAGAGCAGACACCCCGGCGATGAGAAACGATCGCCGGTCGAGGGGGAGAGGAGTCACGAATCACCTCACTTCTCCGGACGGAGGAAGTCTTTGAGCGGACAATCCCTTCAACGCGCGAATCGGAGCCACCAACGCATGCAGCGGAACGCAAGCGCAGAGTAGAATCGCGAAACGGTATCGCCTCGGCAGAGTTTCTCCAAAAGCAATCTCACTTCGGTTGCTCCAACTGGTACTTATCGAACGTCACTACGAAGGGCACTTTGTAGCCGTTCTCGGCGATCATTCCAACCTTCACCTTCTTCCCCCAACCAACTTCAACTTCGAATGTGGAATACCACTCCTTCCCATCGCAACTATACGTGGGTGATACTTTGTTTCCCTTTCGTTCGAGTCGGACATAGGCCGCCTCGGTTTGCTCAAGATTCAACCCGTAGAGGTTGTGATACTCATTCACTTTCGGCTTAACCCTGTTGCTCAGGAAACCTTGCTGTTGCTTCCCACCGATGGGAAATTCCGCGCGCAGAATCCATACCATCTCTCCGTCATCATCCGACCAGGCGATCACTCCCGCGCTTGCGATGGCACTGTCGGCTTGATGTGATTCCAATCCTTTCGCGGGGCGAATTGGGAACGTCACGCGCACGCTTGCTGTGAAGTCGCCCTCGATCTCACGTGCGACTCGCGGGGCATTGTTGCGTTTGCGTTCGACGAAGTGCTGCTTGCCGGGAATCGTGAGCCGCAGTTTTTCATTCACCATTTCGAATTTGCAATCTCTGTCCGGATCGATGGTCTCGCCGTAGACGCGGCGTATTTTCACCGCGTCATCTTCTTTCGGTATCGGCGCGCCAATCACCACGATCGGAACGCCAGTAAGCACGAGAATCGTGCAACAACGGAGCATGATCGACACCCGTGAAATGTAAAGTGGACTGAGTTCAACTCCGCCCATCGAACATACCAAATTCATTCGCGAACCAGTACAGCTCGTCAATCGGCTGAACGCTGCTTGGCATAAGAGGGCGCTGCCGATACCGTAACGGCCCGGCGAATCTGACCACCATCGAGCACCGTCTCGGAATGCTGAACACTTTTCACTACCTGCCGGCGCTATCCTACATAGGGACGATAATTTAATTATCGTCCGCCTGTGACCACGGCAAGTGTGAACGATTTTCTTCGCGACGGCAAACGCCTGGCCAGGGCCGGCGATGAAGCAGTTCGAGCCTGGGACGCGGAGAAGGGACAGGAACTCCTCACCCTCAAGGGACATACCGGTCTTCTGTGGAGCGTTTGCTACAGCCCCGACGGCAAACGAATCGCCAGCGCCTCCAAGGACCAGACAGTGAAGGTGTGGACTCTGGACGAGGAGAAGTGAGAACCTGGGTCCGGTGCAGCGTGGGGATACATCTCATGGCCTCGTTGGCGACGGCCCGGACCTGTCGCTGGGTAAAACTCGATTGCTGGTTTCACCAGTCCCTGCGGTGGATCTTTCAGCATTGCCAGTGCCCGACACCTAACCAAGCGGGAATCAGCCCGGCCCATCGCCAAGGAGGTTTGAGATGCGAACCTACAAGACTACGCACGCATATTACTGCGGCATCGATCTGCACGCCAGAAGTCTCTACATCCACATCCTCCGACGAGATGAGATGCCGACAAGCGAACCATCCCGGTGCAGCCAGGTGATGCCAAGGAGGGCGACCTGTGGTGTGTGAACGCGAGTGGACTATGCCAGGAAGTGCGTCGGACGGGCTCTCAGCCCGACCCAGGATTTTCGTTTTTGTTCAAGTCGGTTGGCCATGAGAGCCGTTCGGCCGGCTACCCGATGCCCTTGCCTCTATCCTCGGTCACTGCTTCTTTGTGAGTTCGGCAATGATCACATCCCAGTCGGCATTCGCTCTACCTGCCGGATCGATGTACTTCCACGTGATCACCGGTTTCACCGTGATGCTGGTTGCGCCACCGAATACCGGTCCTGGTTTGGCCAACAGCGTGACAGACACTCGCGTGTGGTTGTCCAATGTGGCGTTACACCACTTATATGTGTGGTCCCCGTTGGGAGGGATGCGACTCTGCTGGTTATACTCGAACGCCTCGCACATCATTTCGGCAGGGGCGAGGTAGATCCCGTTCGTTTCCTCCTCGCCGCTGCCGGGTGTGGTCCTGGCGCTGAGGACACCGTACCGATAGACCACACGTGCGGCCTTATATTCGACTGTGCGAGTGAGGATAAATGCGGCCTTCAGGGCGGCCCTATCCTGGTTGTACTTGGCCAAGCCTTCCTCGAACTTGTTGTTGTCGATTGCCAGCTTAAACGCGTCCTTGATCGCGTGTACCTTGGGCTGGTACTCCTTGATGCAGTCAGCGATCACCTTGGGTGCATTCGTCGTCTCCGTCTTCTCCGGCTTCTCCACCGCCTGTGAACTCGTGGCAAACCCCGCCACACACAGGACCGCAACGAAGGCATTGAGACGCATCATCTCAGGCTCCCGAAGAGTGATAATTAAACTTCCTGGCCCGTCTTCTCAAGTTTGCCTTGAAAGTCCAAGAAGGAAGGTCAATCTGAGTCAGAACCGATGTATCGCAGAGCAACAGAGATACCAAAGCCTATTCGATGCCATCTCGATTGATACAAAGACACTTAGGTTAATGCTTTAGAGCATGCTCCGATGGCGTAACACACCTTCGGTGAGCCGCATCAGAGTTGGACCAGAACGGCACAACCACCCAGAGTACCGTGCGGTACTGACACGGCAGACTCGTCCGGGCGCACGTTCGATTGACGCGGTTCGCAGACCCGGGATTGACTCGCCGAACGACCGGGCGACGCACGATGCGTTGCCCCAGGTCGTGAGGTCCCAGCGGAGGGCCGCCTCGGTCGGTGCAGCGAGCGGTTCGGCCAAGCCGCACACCGAGGGACCAACCTCCGCGGCCCGCGTGAGGTCCTCACGACACGGGCGTCGCAGAGGTCGGTCGTTCGGCCGTCGCCGCAGCGGACTTCGCTGGGCTCGACCAGTCCGCCGGGCGGGTTGGGGACCCCGACAGGCGAGCACGCAACTCGAATTGGCGTGCGGCGTGCCACGTCGGTGGAGCGGGTCCTCCCGAGCGACGACTCCTGGCAGTTGGCGTGTCGCACCCAACTACCTCACAGCCTACGCAACTCCAAAGAGCGGAGGCAGAGGCCGAACATCAAGCTCACCGGCCGCCGGGGTTCGGTGGGCTGCACCTCTGGAAAACCTATCTGCCCCGGTCCGCGTGCAGCGGCCGGTTCGGCCTGGCTTTACTCAGCTCCAGTGGAACAAGACGGCCAGTTTCTCCGCCGCGGCCCGCTGATAGAACGCCTGCATCTTCTCGACGAACGGCCATCATTTCTCTGCCTCCGCCCGCGTGAACGACAGGCCGAGCGCGTCCGAGTCCGGGTTCGGGTGGACCTGCTCCCACTTGTCGGCGAACGCTTCCCGGCTCAACTCGGCCAACGCGCCCGCGATCTCGGCCACCTCCGGCGGGTGCTTGAGGTAGACGTAGTCGCCCCACCGCGACTCGTACACCAGGTGATCCCCCAGCACGGCGTTGCACAGCGGCGGCTCACCCAGCCTGCCGTCGATGGTGCCGTCGGACAGGGCACAATGGACCGGTGCCCACAGCTTGTCCATCCGGGCTACGAACCGGGCCGCAACCTCTCCCGCCACGAAGTCCCAGCGCTCGCCGTCCTCAACGGCCATGAGGCGAGTCACGTCGCCAGGGGCGATTGCCTGGAAGCTGCCACGTCCCGCCACTTCTGTGGCCGAACATAAAGCTCACCGGTCCGGCCCGCTCGGCAAGCTATGAACTCCCAGGAACTCACGTGCGGGCCGGGTCCGGTGCAGCGGCGGGTTCGGCCGGTTTGCGGCGAGCGCAGTACGTCTGCCACAACTCCAGAAACTCACGCACCCGCTCACTGTCCGTTGCCCGTCGGATGTGGTCGGCGAACTCGAACAATCGACGTTCCAGCGCGACCATCGGCTCCGTCCTCGGGTTACTGAACCCCAAACGCCCGTTCCGAACCTGCTGCGTCTCCCACTCCAGATCGTAGGAAATGCCATCGAGCGGGAGCGCGGTCAACCACCGATCCCCCACGCGGCAACGCTCCGGGAAAACGGCCGTGAACAGATCGGCACCGGCGAACACCGACCCGATCAACGTTTCCGATAACTCTGCCGACTCGACGAATGAATCCGTGGCGAAGAACGCTCGATGCCGGTGGCGGAACGTGGGCACCCGATCAATCACATCCTCAACCGCAACGGCACCGAGTTTCCAGCCGTGGGCGAAGGACGGACAGGCCGTGAGAACCCAATAAGCGTTCACCAACAGTTGGTGGCCCACGGGCAACCCCGGTTCCGTTTGATACCCCAGACGCAACTGCGATAACCCGAGCCGCTGTGCGAGGGTGTCATTGCTGATCGCCGGTCCGAGCATCGGGCACCGCACCCTCGCCTTGCCGAACTACAAGCTCACCGGCCCGGCCGCGATACCAATAGCGCAGACGGACGACCTGTGAGCAACGGGAAACGAACTACGTGGCCGGGTCCGGTGCAGCGGCGGGTTCGGCATTCTTGAGCGACCAGACGCGGCTCACCCACACCCACATCAAGCCCCACGCGGCGTCGTGCAGGACGGCAGCCAACTCCCGCCACGGCAACTCCGCGACGAACACTTGGCCCAACTCCGCCGGCTTGTGATGGCCCGCCCGCCAGAACGAGAACGGCAGGAACGCCGTATCGCCCTCGCGGAACAGGTGCATGCGCACGTTGTCGGCGGTCGGCCCCCAGTCCATGAACCGGTAGTCCAGGTACTCGCTGTTGTCCGTCTTGGCGTCGGTGCAGAGCCGGCGGTGGTTGTCGGCGGGCGACAGCTCCGGGTACGGACGCTGGGTCCTGCGATACTCCGGCGGCTCACGCAGAAGGTAGCGGACCGAACGCTCTAACATCCCGGCGAAGTGGGGGATATACGCGTGGTTATCGTCGCACGTCAGCCAACAGTCGGCGGCCCATACATCGACTTCGCAATAGGAGTCGTTGTCGCCCGAGAATTCACCGAGTGCGACTGCGAACCGCGATCGGTCTCCGAACCAACGCTTCGCCACTCCTATGCCCTCTCGTGGCCGAACGAACAAGCTCGGCAGCGGCGGGGCACCGGTGAGCTTGAACTCCCAGAAACCGATCATGCCCCGCCGTCTGCTGCAGCGCCTGGATACATCTCATGGCCTCGTTGGCGACGGGCCGAACCTGTCGCCAAGGGTAAAACGGGATCGCAGCTTACGCCGGTCCCTGCGGTGGATCTTTCAGTCGATGCTTTCGCTCGACAACCACCAAGCGGGATCAGGCCGGCCCGTCGCCAAGGAGGTTTGAGATGCGAACCTACAAGACCACGCACGCATATTACTGCGGCATCGACCTGCACGCCAGAAGTCTCTACCTCCACATCCTCGACGACAAGGGCAACACCCGCCTGGAGCAGAACCTCACCGCCTCACCCAACGCTCTTCTGGAGGCACTCCAACCCTACCGCGATGGACTGGTCGTCGGATGTGAGTGCATGTTCGCGTGGTACTGGCTCGCCGACCTCTGCGAACGCGA
>Ga0209062_1003229_pt1 | contig 19271 bp, 18 predicted proteins | sample Coa_R2_2_FD_187158 | JGI IMG/M metagenome (GOLD analysis project Ga0209062, IMG submission 187158) | Surface soil microbial communities from Centralia Pennsylvania, which are recovering from an underground coalmine fire - Coalmine... | ecosystem: Environmental > Terrestrial > Soil > Unclassified...
CTAACACGTCCCGGCGCCGCGCACACCCTTGCCCCCCCGCGTCGAGCGGGCCACAGTTGCGCAACAGGGCGGCGGTCCAGCACCCCACGAGGCACCACAGGTCGTAGCGTTTGCCCCGCGCGGATCGGGGAGGGCGGCGAACACCGCGGGCCACTCGGACAGGGCGTCCATCGCCCCCACGTCGGCGCTGATGACGGCGCGCACCGCCTCCAAAGCGGTAGACTCCTTCTAGACGCACTCCTTCGCCTGCTCCTTGCTCCTCCCAGCCAAAGCCTAGCCAAGCGAGTCCGTCTGTCCCCTCAGCTCCCCCATCGCCCCGGTGGTCCGCCAGGCGAACATTCTCGACGGCTGGCGAAATCCGCACGCCGGGCCCGGACTTCTCGCGGCGTCAACCGTTTTCAGGGATCAGGATTGGCGTTGATCAGTGCCCGGTTATCTGAATACCGCCGGACGGGCCGCCATCGGAAGGTTGTCCCCACATCTGCGGCCAGGAGTTGTCTCTATCATTGTCCCGCCACTGCATCTGCCCCCGCGGATCGCCGTTCCACCAGCCACCGTGTCGATGCATCGGGACGCCGGAGAAAAGCGGCATTGGGCCCATCGTGGCATGCGCGAGGGCATCCGCGAGCGGGAAGAGGGCTATCGCCAGTCCCATGGCGATCGGGGCTAGCAAATTGGGCCGCTGCGCCCGACGTGTCGCCGGGCTGCGATAACGGGGCGCCGCCGCGACTGCACGTGGTGCCGACGACACGAGGTGTGGCTGGGGGATAGGGACCAGGGCGTCCGCCTCCGGCAATTCACACAACCGTGCGATGGCCTGCGCCAAAGCGTTGCCATCCGCGTAACGCGCTCGTGCGTCCAGGGTGGTAGCCCGGCGTATCACCTCGTATACGGCGACCTTCGACTGGCGGCCGGGGCCCGGTCCGATCACGGTTGTCAGGTGCCAGAGCATCTCGCCCAGCGCGACCACGTCGGCGGCAGGCTCTGGGCTCACGCCCAGGCGAAGCTTCAGGGCCACGTTATCGAGATCGCCGCCCTCCCGCCGGCGCGGCCAGGCCAGGTCCAGAATGCTGATCGTCCCCTGCTGCTCAAGCAACACGCTGCGCGCGCTGAACGAACCGTGCGCGAGGCCATGGGTGTGCGCCTGCCCGAGCGCCGCGGCAAGCTGCTCGACGCACTGCAACGCCTGGCGGAAGGTCCAACCCCGCAATTCCAGGGCGGGGACGCGCGAGAGCAGGCGACCGCCGGCGCGGCGGTAGACCAGCACGCCGTGGCCGTCGTGAAGCCCCATATCCAGGACCTGCGGTAGGGCCGCGTGTTGCAGGACGGCGACGGCTTCCGCGCGCCGCATCCACAGATCACCCCCTGTCGTACCGCGCGGCTGCGGCGCGATGAGCAACTCAACCTCGCGCCCGAAACGTTGGTCGTGGGCCGGCGCAACGGCGCCGTAGCACGCATCCAGGTGAGTTGGGGCTGCAAGTGTATAGCGGTCCAGGACGACTGTACCGGCCGCGAATCTCTCCATCGCTGCGCGTCCCTTCATCCTCCGTGCCGGCCACGGCCCAGCGCACCGGCATGCTTGAGGTTAGCCAGACCGGGGACGCGCCGCATAACATCCAGTCGGGCCTTGCGCCCCCAGCGCGTCCGCCCGTTGGGCAGACCTTCTCTTTCTTTTTTCATGGTACGTCGCTGCAGTGCTTCCTGCAAAACCGCGCCCCTGTAGCCTCCTCAACCTGTCCGAACGTTACACTACATGGGCGTCCGCGCGATCTGGTATGTAACCGACCGGTTGGTGCAATGGCCGGGTATCACGTGGCGAGTCCCGGCACGAATGCCTCGACGGTGTTGAAGACGAAGCTGGTATAGTTGTCCCCGCCGATGGCCACGATAAGGCCACGCGGCGTGCCGATGGCCGCCAGATAGCGGGTGGCATTGGGCAGGTTCGTCCTGGCCTGCCAGGTGCCTGTTGCCGGGTCGTATACCTCCACGGTGCTGACCGCCGCGTTTTCATAGCCGCCATCGGCATAGGATACGCCGCCCATGGCGTAGATGCGGCCACCCGCCCCGACCACCGCAGCCAGATCGGCGCGCGGCGAAGGCTCAGGTCGCTCACGCCACCCCCAGGTTAGCAAGAACCATGCCATCCATCATACATTCGGCGTCAGACCGCCGAGTGATGCGGGTACGGCGCAGCGAGCCGGCAAAGCATCAACGTGGTGCTTCGCGCCGGCAACTGTATGGGCAGTGTACGAGCGGTGTCGGTAGTGCCTGCAGCGGCCTGGTCCCAACATGGGAGATGATACGGCCTACCGTGGGCCTCGTCTGAGCAACAGCAGGGGCGCGAGACGTCGATTCTGGCCGTCATCATGACTAACGCGTGCATCTGTCTCGTACGTTCAGAGCACGTGTCGCAAGGAGGAGGTCACGACATGTCGAGGATCGTAGTATTGGGCGGCGGTGTCGTCGGGCTGTCGACGGCCATGATGCTGGCGCAGCAAGGCCATGATGTCACCGTTGTCGAACGCGACGGCGAGCCCCTTCCCGCCTCGCCCGATGACGCCTGGTGCGCGTGGGAACGCCGCGGGGTGGCGCAGTTCCGGCAGCCGCACTTCCTGCAACCGGCCGGGCGCCAGATCCTGGATCGCCATCTGCCGGAGGTGACGGAGTCGCTGCGCCGCGCCGGCGGCGTTACCTTCGATCTGAGCAGGATGCTGCCGCCGTCCATTACCGATCGCGCGCCGCGCCCTGGCGATGGAAGATTCGTGACGGTCACCGGCCGCCGCCCCACCGTCGAGTACGCGGTCGCCAGCGTCGCCGAACGGTTCGTGTCCGTCGTGCGCGGCGTCGCGATCAGGGAGCTGCTGACCGGCCCCGCGCCGCTGAACGGGACCCCGCACATTGCCGGCGTGCGCACCACGAACGGCGCGGAGTTGCCAGCCGACCTCGTCGTCGACGCGATGGGACGGCGTTCGAAGCTGCCGGATTGGCTGGAGGCCGTCGGGGCGCGCCGTCCCATCGAGGAGTCCGAGGAGTCGAGCTTCATCTATTACACGCGCTTCTTCCGCTCCACGACGGGAGCGGTCCCAGCACATCGGGCCGGGGTGGTGACCCATTTCCATTCGTTCTCGCTGCTCACGCTCCCCGGCGACGCGGATACGTGGTCGGTGACCGTGTTCATCTTCTCGGGTGACCCGGCGCTCAAGGCGCTCCGCGATCCCGCGCGCTGGACGGCGCTGGTCGGCGCCTGCCCCCTGCACGCCCACTGGCTGGACGGCGAGCCGATCACCGAGGTGCTCCCCATGGGCGGCGTCACCAACCGCTATCGACGTTTCGTGGTGGACGGTGTTCCGGTCGCCACGGGGATCGTCAGCGTGGGCGACGCCTGGGCCTGCACCAACCCCATCGGCGGACGCGGCATCAGCATCGGCCTCACGCAGGCCCTCGGCACGGCGGAGGTCGTGCGCGACCACCTGGACGACCCCCTGGCGCTCGCGCTCGCACACGACGCCATGACCGAGGCGCGCGTGACGCCCTGGTACCGCTGCACGGTGGCCTTCGATCGCCTGCGGACCGTCCAGATCCAGGCGGCCATCCAGGGCCGGCCCGCGCAGCAGCCGGCGGGCCCCGAGAGCGCGCTTGGGGTGGCGATGCTGTACGATGCCGACCTCTTCCGAAACTTCCTCGAGATCATGTCGGTGCTGGCGTTGCCGCAGGAGGTCATGGCGCGGCCCGGCGTGAAGGACCGCATCATGGAGGTGGCCGGCACGCACGAGGCCGCGGTGCCTCCTGCACCCTCCCGGGACGAACTGCTCCGTCTGGTGGCATAGCGAACAGTACGCTGCACGCCGACTGCTGACCTGCCGGCGCAGCGCGATTGACAGGTGGCCGAGCGCCGTGTTAGCCTAGCGTGCACGGTGCCCTGCCATGCCGTCAGGAGGTGTAAAGAATGGTAGTTCGCGACAGCGCAATTGAGGACCTCTATCTCGCGTTCCAGCGCGGTATCATCGATCGTCGTCACTTTATTCGTCGTCTGGTAGCCCTTGGTGTCTCCGCCTCTGTGATGGCCGAACTGGTGCCGGGGCTCGACGTGGCCGAGGCCGCCCACGGCGTGCCCGGCCCCGCCTGGCAGGGCGGCAAGCCCGGCGGGACCCTGCGCGTCTCCTATTCCGACCCCATCGGCGGCATGACCAACCTCGACTCCAGCAACGGCGGGCCACCCTTCGCCGCCTACTGGAGCGTCAACCAGTTGTTTTACCGCGGCCTGATGTTCTTCGGCAGCGGCCCGACGCTCACCCCCCTGCCCGACATGGCCGAGGACTTCCCCAAGATCAGCCCCGACGGCCTGGTCTACACCTACAAGCTGCGCAAGGGCATCCGGTTCCATCACGGCCGCGAGTGCACGGCCGAGGACTTCGTCTGGACCTGGGACCGCGCCCTCATCCCCAGCACCGGCGGCTGGGTAGCCGGCTATGTCGGGCCGATCAAGGGCGCCAACAACGTGGTCAACGGCAAGACCACGCACGTGTCGGGCTTCAAAGCGCTGGACCGCTACACCATCCAGGTCACGCTGACGCAGCCGGACGCCGTGCTCAACAGCATCCTGGCGTTGCCACCGTTCTATCCCATGCCCAGGGAGATGGTGGCCAAGCTCGGCAAGAACTGGCGCACACACGTGATCGGCACCGGCCCCTTCAAGCTGCAGCAGGTCGACACGGTCAACAACCAGGTCATTGCCGTCAAGAACCCGCACTACTACTACCCGCAATTGCCCTACCTGAATCAGATCGTCATCCAGATGAACGTGCCCGACACGCTGGCCTTCGAGAAGCTGACGCGCGGCGACCTCGACATGATCGGCTACGGCATCCCCACCGGCGTCTACGGCCAGGTGGTCACCAATCCCAAGTACAAGGGCATGTGGGAGAACGCGCCCAACCTCTCGACCAACTACCTGGCCATGAACGTCAAGAAAGCGCCCTTCGACAACGTGAAGGTGCGCCAGGCCATGAACTACGCCATCAACAAGCAGCGCATCGCCCGCCTGCAGGTGGCCACGGTGAACCCCGGCAAGACCATCTACCCGCCGGGCATGCTCGGCTACGACCCCACGCTCAAGGGCTACGACTACAATCCCGACAAGGCCCGCCAGTTGCTCAAGGAAGCGGGCTACCCCAACGGCTTCAGCGTGGAATACGCCGTGATTACGCCGCCCATCGACGGTGTGCTGAAGGCGCCGCTGATCGTGTCCGACCTGGCCGCGGTGGGCATCACGGCCAGGATTCGCCAGTATCCCTCCGACACCTTCAACACACTGGCCGCCAAGGCCAGCTTCATGCTCTACGACTGGAACTACACGGTCGGGGTGCCCGATCCCAGCGATATCATCGGCGGCCAGTTCACCTCCGACGCCGCCTACAATTACGTCCACTTCAGCGACGCCGAGGTCGACCGGCTCGCGGCGCAAGGGCTGGCCGAGCTGAACACCGCCAAGCGCGTCGCAATCTACCGTCAGATCGAGCGACGCCTGGTGGATCTGGCGCCGATGGTCTTCGTCTCCTACCTCAAGACCACGACGTTTCACGGCAAGAACGTGCATAATCTGCTGATGAACGGCATCACCGGCGCGCAGTTCGACCGCATGTGGCTGTCGTGACGGGCGGGGACCAATTGGAATGGCCACATTCCGGGTTACGCGATGCCGGACGGGCGTAGAGTGGCTGCACTCGGGAGCACATTCGAGCGCGCCTACGGCGATTTTAGGCGGGCGGGGACGCCCGCGCTCCGAAGGTCGAGCCCCCTCGCCAGATGTCCGGGCGGCGTTGCAGGATCCTCTCGACGAGAGCGCGTCAATCGGCTTCTCCTTGCCCGGCGGTTTTAACCGCCGGGCCCCTCGGCTCCAATTGACGTCAATCGCCGGTTCCTGGCTACCTCCCGACGAGCACGACGCATGAGCACCGGCCAGTTCCCGATCGCCGCCACACTGCCGCAGGGCGCCGAAGACGACGCCACCATCACGGGTGGCCGCGGGCAGCGCCTGCGACGCCGTCCGTGGCGCGCGCCCGCGCTCTTCGGCGGGGGCATCATCGTGTTGCTGCTGGTGCTGGTCGCCGTGTTCGCGCCGTGGATTGCGCCGGCCGGCCCCAATCGTTCGTTCGACAACGGCCTCAGCGCCTACGGCCAGCCCCTCGGGCCGCTCAGCAATGGCTTTCTGCTGGGCACCGATAGCCAGGCGCGCGACGTGCTCAGCCGCCTGATCTACGGCGCACGCATCTCGCTCTTCGTCGCCGTGGTCGCCAATGCGCTCTCCATGGCGGCGAGCCTGCTGATCGGCGTGCTGGCCGGCTATCTGCGGGGCGCGGTGGAGACGGTGCTGATGCGCTTCACCGATCTGATGATGAGCCTGCCCAGCCTGCTGCTGGCCATGGCGCTGATCCTGATCTACCAGCCGGGCCTGGCCGTTGTGATCGTCGCCATCGCCCTGGTCAACTGGACCTACCTGGCGCGCGTGGTCTATGGCGAGGTGGTCTCGCTGCGCGAGCGCGAATTCGTGGAGGCGGCGCGCGCCGTCGGCGTCAGCCCTCCCGGCATCATGTGGCGGCACATCGCGCCGCACCTGCGCAACCTCAGCCTGGTCTACTTCGCCCTCAACGCCAGCCAGATCATCCTGACCGAGGCGGCACTGAGCTTCCTGGGCGTGGGCGTGCAGCCGCCCGCGCCGTCCTGGGGCAACATGATCGCCGACGCCCAGCAGGCCTACCTGTCGGCGCCCTGGCTGCTGCTCTGCCCGAGCGCGTGCATCATCGTGACCATCGTCGGCTTCAACCTGCTGGGCGACGGCTTGCAGGCCGTCCTGGAGGGCTAGGCGATGATGTCCTTCATCGTGCGCCGCCTGTGGTGGATCGTGGTCGTGCTGCTGCTGGTGGCGTTGATCACCTTCCTGCTGGCCTTCGCCGTGCCGGCCGACCCGGCGCGCGCCATCGTCGGACCGCGCGCCGACGCCACGATCATCACGGCGGTACGCCAGAGGTTGGGTTTGAACGATCCGCTGCCCGTGCAGTTCGTGCGCTACCTGTGGAACCTGCTGCACGGCGACCTGGGCTATTCGTGGGTGCAGAACAAGCCGGTGTCCACGCTGATCCTGGAGCGCTTGCCGGCGACGCTGGAGCTGGCCGCGGCGGGCCTGCTGGTCGAGCTGACGGTCGGACTGCCCACGGGGCTGCTATCGGCCGCGCGGAAGGACGGCATCTTCGACCGGCTTAACTTCCTGATCATGATGGTGCTGGTGGCCACGCCCCCCTTCGTGCTGGGCACGCTGTTCCTGTTCTTCCTGGCCTATCAGGCGGCTCTGTTCCCGCTGGGCGGCATGGGCACGCCCCTGCACCTGGTGCTGCCCGCGCTGACCCTGGGCCTGCCGGGAGCAGCCTGGTACAGCCGCATCATGCGCAGCAGCGTGCTGGAGGTGTTGCGGCGCGACTACGTGCGCACGGCCCGCGCCAAGGGGCTGCGCCGCCAGGCCATCCTGCTGCACCACGTCACGCGCAACGCCCTTGGCCCGGTCTTCACCATGATGGGCATGGACCTGGCCTACTTCCTGGGCGGCGTGGTGCTGGTGGAGACGGTCTTCAACTGGCCGGGCATCGGCCAGCAGGCCTACCAGGCCGTCCAGACCGTCGATCTCCCCCTGATGATGGGCACCGTGATCGTGGCCTCGCTGGCCATCCTGGTGCTCAATCTGCTCGTCGATATCGGACGTTCGTTTCTCGATCCGCGCGTCGCGCTTGCATGAAAGGAGCAGACAGATGGCCGACACAACCTCCCGCCCCTCGCGACCCGGCCGGGTGCAGCGGTTGCAGCAGCACCTGGCCGCGCACGACATCGACGTCGCGCTGGTCTCCGGCACCGGCAACGTGATCCACCAATCCGGCTACGAGCGCTACTACCAGGGGCTTGCCATGGTGGTGGTGCCGGCAGAGGGCGAGCCGGCGCTGATCGTGTCGCGCGACGAGGTCGAGGCCGCGCGCGAAACGGCCTTCACCACTGCCGTGGCCGGCTACGGCGAACGCGGCTTCGGGCTGAACCTGGACCCCGAGGCCGACCTGGTGAAGCCGCTGCCGGAGGTGGTGAGCCGGGTGCTGGGCGGCCGCGCCGTACGGCGGGTCGGACTTGCCGGCGCCTCGCAGCGCGCCGTCGAGGCGCTCTCGGCGCTCGGCCCTGTCCCGGAGGCGGTCTCGCTGGACGCCGTGCTGAGCGGCATCCGCGAGATCAAGGACCCCGACGAGGTCGAAGCCATCGCCCACAGCTACCGCCTCTGCCTGCTGGCCCAGGACGAGGTCGCCAAAGCGGCGCGTCCGGGGACCACCGAGATAGAGCTCTTCTCGCTGGCCCACCATGTCGCGCAGGTCGCGGCCGGGGCTCCGGTTCCCTACGTCAGCGACATGCTGAGCGGCCCGAACACGGCCGAGGTCTGCTGCCCCATACGCGTGGCGGGGCCGCGCCGGCTGGAAGAGGGCGATATCGTGGTAGCCGACATCGCCGTTGCAGCGCACGGCTATTGGGGCGACACGGCGCGCACTCATGCCGCCGGCGCGATGCCCGCCGACGCGCAGCGGCAACTGGCCCAACTGGAGGAGATCAAGCGGCAGGCCGCCGAGCGGTTGAAGCCGGGAGCCCGCGGCAGCGACCTCTTTGCCTGGGCGCGCCGCACCATCGAGTCGACCTTCCCCGGCGGCGAGTTCCCTCATCACCTGGGCCACGCCGTGGGCGTGACCGGCTTCGAAGACCCGCACCTGATCCCGGCCGATGCGCGAGAGCTACAGGAGGGCATGGTCATCGCCATAGAGCCCGGCGTCTACTTCGCGGGCCGCTACGGCCTGCGTACGGAGGATATCTACCTGGTCACCGCTCAGGGCGGCCGGCAATTGCCGACGCAAGCGTCGTAGGGCTGGGGACTGCGGTTAATGTGCGTGGCCAGGATCGTGAAACCCCGCCTTTCAAGGCGGGGAGCACGTCATGTCGCGCCCAGCGGTGGGCTTCAGCCCGCCCGGATCTAGGGTCGAGCGGGTTGAAACCCGCGGCTAGGCCAGACATGACGTGCTCCCCGGACTGAAGTCCGGGGTTTCCGCGCCACTTGTGAAAGGAGCAAACACATGGCTGGACGGTTTGAGGGCAAGGTTGTGCTGGTGACGGGTGGTGCCGCCGGGATCGGCCACGGCATCGCCACGGCCTTCGCGCAGGAGGGCGCCAAGATCGCCATCGCCGAGATCAACGCCGAGGCGGGCGACAAGGCCGCGCGCGACTTCGCGGAGCAGGGCGTGACTGCCCGATCCTACCAGTGCGACGTGGCCAGCTACGAGGACGTGCAGCGGGCCATCGGCGGCGCCATCGCCGACCTGGGCGGGCTGCACGTGCTGGTGAACAACGCCGGCGTCAGCTTCGTCGGGCCGCACACGCAGGACACCGCGGTTGAGGTCTGGGAACGCTCGGTCGCCGTGATGCAGTCGGGCGTCTTCTACTGCTCGCAGGTGGCCGGGCGCCATTTCCTGGAGCAAAAGGAAGGCAACGTCATCAACATCTCGTCCATTCGCGGCTTCTCGTCCAACCCCGGTCGCATCGCCTACTGCGCCACCAAGGCGGCCGTGATCATGATGACCAGGGTGATGGCGGCGGAATGGGCGCCGTTCGGCGTGCGCGTCAACGCCATCGCCCCGGGTATCACGCGCACGCCGATGTGGGACGACGACGTGGCGCGCGGCGCCATCGACGAGCCAAAGCTGGTGTCGCTGGTGCCGATGCTGCGCATGTGCACGCCGGCCGAGATCGGCAAGGTCGCGACCTTCCTGGCCAGCGAGGATGCCGCCTACATCACCGGCACGACCGTGACTATCGACGGCGGCGCCACGCTGATCCCGCGCGTGTAGCCGAGCTACGGACGGAGCCTGACCCAAAGGCGACTCCACTCTCGACGGGGCTGCGTGGTTGCTGGACCTTGGGGGAACCCTCAACCGGCGATCCGACGTGTCCTATGAAGAAGCAGCAATCGAGTCGATGCAAAGGGCGTGGATAACTCTGGGCGAACAGCTCACAGACGTCATGGACCAGGTCGCCCTGGTTGGCGCCTTCATCTATGGGCGCTCAAAGCGATAAAAGGTCGCGCGTGCATAGCGGGGTAACGACCCAACATTGACATGAGCGGGAATCGGTTAACAGTCACACCTCACGCTCACATGGCGACAGAGAAGAGCGCCTCCCCGAGCAGCGACAGGTCCGGCTCCACGCCCAGGCCGGCGCCCGAAGGAGCGGCGCCAAGGCCGTCCTGCGAGCGCGGCCGGTAGCCGGCGATGTGTTCCTGCACCCAGTCGTTGAAGAACGATACCGTGAACAGGACATCGCGGCACGTGCTCGCCGCCAGGTGGCTGACCGCCGCCGTGGTGAGATCGCCGCCCCAGGTGTCCTCGATCGTCACGCGCAGGCCCAGCGTATCGGCCAGGTCGCGCAGTTGCTTCGCCGGGGTGAGCCCGCCCACCTTGCTCAGCTTGAGATTGAAGGCCTCCAGGCCGCCCGCCTGATAGGCGCGCAGCAGGGCCTGCACGTCGGCGATGACTTCGTCGAGCACCACCGGCAGGTCGGTGTGCCGGCGCAGGAGCAAGCATTCCTCCAGGGTGGCGCACGGCTGCTCCAGGTACACGCGCGGCAGAGAGCCGAGAAGCCGGGCCGCCACCAGCGCATCCTGGAGGCGCCAGCCGCCGTTGGCATCGACCACCAGCACATCCTCGTCGCCGGTCGCCCCGACCACGCGCCTGACGCGCGCGGCATCGTCATAGGGGTCCGCGCCGACCTTCAGTTGAAAGTGGTGCAGGCCGGCGGCCTTGCGCTCCCGCACGAAGGCGGCCATCTCGTCCGGCGGGCCGAGGGGCACGGCCTCGTAGAGGGGAAATTGCTCCTGTTGCCGGCCGCCCAGCAGCGTGGTGACCGAGCATCCGGCAGCCTTGCCCAGCAGATCCCAGCAGGCGATATCGATGGCGCTCTTGGCGTAGTCGTGCCCGCGCAGCGCGCCGTCGAGGCGCCAGCGGACTACCTGCAACTCGCGGGGATCGGCGCCCAGCATGGCCGGGGCCAGTTCCCGCAGCGCGGCGCGGGCGCCGCCGGCAAAGGCCGGCAGGTAGCGCGGTCCGAGCGGGCAGACCTCGCCCCAGCCGTCCAGACCGGTGTCCGTGGTGAGGCGCACCACCGTGCTGGCCAGCGCCGTGACATCCTGGTTGCGCGACATGACGTAGTGGCCATAGCGGTAGTGCAGGTCGTAGCCATAGACGGTGATACGGTTGATTATCATCTCTGATCCACCTTCCTCTGAGCTACGCCGGTCCGATGCCAACTGACGAGCGCGTTGGCCGGCAGGATGCCGGCGCTCCCAGGCCTATGCTCTCGTGCCAGGAAGGCCGCTGATTCAGCACTACCGGCTGAAGGCATAGGTGGCCAGCGGGCGCCCGAGGGCCTGCCCGACGCGCTCCACCTCGGCCACCAGTTGCGCGAAGCGCTCGGGCTTCAGCGACTGCTTGCCGTCGGAGCGGGCGTGCTGCGGGTCGGGATGCACCTCCACGATCAGGCCGTCCGCGCCCGCGGCGATTCCCGCCCGCGCGACCGGCGTGACGTAGCGCCAGTCTCCGACGCTGTGGCTGGGGTCGAGGATCACCGGCAGGTGGCTCATCTCCTTGAGCACGGGCACGGCATTGATATCGGTGGTGTTGCGCGTGGCGTCCTCGAAAGTGGTGATGCCCCGCTCGCACAGCACGACCTGCGGATTGCCCTCCACCATGATGTATTCGGCGGCCATCAGCAGCTCTCTGATGCGCGAGCCGGGCCCGCGCTTGAGCAGCACGGGGTGGCCGCTCTCGCCCACCCGGCGTAGCAACGCGAAGTTCTGCATATTGCGCGCGCCGATCTGCAACATGTCGGCGTAGCGGCAGACCAGGTCCACGTCGTGGGTGTCGAGCACTTCCGTCACCACGGGCAGCCCGGCGTGGCGTCCCGCCTCTTGCAGCAGGCGCAACCCCTCCTCGCCGAGGCCCTGAAAGCTGTGGGGCGAGGAGCGCGGCTTGAAGGCGCCGCCGCGCAGCAGCGTCGCGCCGGACGCGCGCACGGCCTCCGCCGCGGCAATGATCTGGTCGCGCGACTCCACGCTGCACGGGCCGGCCGCGATCACCAGGGCCTCGCCGCCGATGCTCACATCGCCGACGCGCACCACGGTGTTCTCGCGGTGGTACTGCCGCGAGGACAGCTTGAAGGGGTCGGAGATCAGATCGACCCGCTCCACGCCCTTCATGTTGGCGAACTCGTCCACCAGGTCGTACTTGCTGATGTTGACCTCGCCGAGCACGGCAATCACCTTGCGCTCCACGCCGGGGTTGATGAACGGGCGAAAGCCCGTCTCCTCGACCCGGGCGATCACCTGCTGCACGTCCGCCTCGGGCGCGCCTACCTCCATCACGATGACCATGGCCTGACCTTTCTCCTCTTTCCGCTACATCTACATCGGGACGCGCCTTCATGCTGAAGTGTAGCATCTGCCCGCATCGCGCCAGGACCCGACGGACCGTACGAGAAGGCGCTTGCGGACAGTGCTGAGATTGGGCATACTCTTGCTGGGAGTGTATGTGGTAAGGAGGGGCATGTGCTGTCAAGCCGTGTGACCAGGTTCTGTGCGCGCTGCGGCACCTCGGTAGCGTTGGTGCGGCTGGAAGACCCCATACTCGGGCAGTGCAGGACCTACACTGATAGCACCGATCACTACCACGTCGGCCGGCTTTTCCTGTGCTCCGAGGAATGTCTGGCCGCCGTGCTCAAGGGCTTCGGCTCGGTTGAGGCGTTTGAGGAATGGGCGCTGAGCCCCGCATCGTTGGTTAGTAGCATGGGACGATAGGCCATGTCCAGAATGCGCGGCCACGCGCGCCGCAGAAGGCCCCGGCAGCCGGACCAATCGCCCTCCACGCTGGTCGACGATGGATCGCTGGCTGAACAGGTCGAGCTATCGGACAGCAGCGAGTCGCTCCTCGATATCCTCGACTTCCTGCGACATACGCAGCCCGATCCCGTGGCCGTCCCGGCTTCGTACAACGATCCCGCCAGCATCTTCACCGACGCTGCCACCTTCCCGACCGAACGCTATGTGCTGGGTCTGGTGACCTGCCCGCAGTGCCAGAACGAGATCCTCTATTATCAGGACCGCGACGTGCTCGCGGCCGGCTATCGCTTTCGCTGCCGCATCTGCCAGTGCGTGGTGCAGGCCTCGCTGCCCTGATCGCCGCATTGCCATCGCAACGTTCGTGGATCTTTCAGGCTACCCCTCAATCGCTCGACCTGCTTAGCGAGTTGCGCACGGGCGAGGCTCTGACCTGGTCCGTGGCGCGCTATGCCCGCGCGGTTCAGCCGGGCGACCGCGTCTACTACTGGCAGGCCGGGCGCGATGCCGGTATCTACGGCGTCGGGCGTATCGAGTCTGTCACGGCCGGCGCCAGGGGCACACCGGCCGCCGTGCGCACCGTGCACGATCGCCCCCTCTTCGCGCCGATCACCCGCGCCGAGCTGCGCACCGACCCGGTACTGTCCGGCCTGAGCGTGCTGCGGCAGGCACGCGGTACAGTCTTCCCGCTCAGCCCGGAGCAGGATGACGCCCTGCGCGCGCGCCTCGGCGAGGCCACGGCCGCCCTGGCTGTGCCGGCCCAGCGCGTCAGGGGCCACTCCGTGCGCATACGGCGTGCGAGAGACGAAGCGGCGTACGCGGAGATCGCCGCGGCCGAGCGGCGCAGCACGGTGCCGGCGATCGTGGTGGTTCGCGACGGGCAGATCGTGGCACGCCGCCTGGTGGCGGCCGTGCACCACCTCCCATCGGGCGACCTGCGGCTCGACCTCGCGCCCGACAGCCTGCCGGCCGGCATCGACCTGCCCGACGAGACCCGTGCATCGCTCACCGGCGGCCACATCGGCCTGCTGCCCATTCCAGACGCCGGGAAGCCGCTGCCGCGCGCCGTGGCGGAGGAAGAGAGCGCCTACGAGCCACTGCCGTCGCTCTCCGCCGAGCTGGTCAAAGGCGACCTGGAGCTGCCGGACGCCGTGATACAGCAACTCCTCACCTGCGTGGCGGCGGGGCAGCACATCCTGTTGCTCGGGTTGCCGGGCACCGGCAAGACCACCCTGGCGCGCAACCTGGCCGAGGCCGCCCACCGCGCCGGCCTCTGCGGCGAGCCGCTGGTGGCGACGGCGACGGCCGACTGGACCACCTTCGACACCATCGGCGGCCTGGTGCCGCGGCCCGACGGTACCCTGGACTTCTCCGAGGGCGTGGCCCTGCGCGCGCTGCGCGAGAACCGCTGGCTGGTGCTCGACGAGTTGAACCGCGCCGACGTCGACAAGGCTTTCGGCGCCCTGCTGACCGTGCTGGCCGGCACCGCGGTCGAGCTGCCGGCCCTGATGAAAGGCGGGCGCTCCATACGCGTGCAGCCGGTCGCCGGGTCGAGCGGCATCTCTCCCGATGGCGCCACCTACTACCTGGGCTCGCGCTGGCACATCATCGCCACCATGAATACGCGCGACCGCGCCGCGCTGTTCTCGTTCTCCCTGGCCCTGGCCCGGCGCTTCGCCTTCGTGGTGGTGCCGGCGCTGGAGCCGCCCGCGTTGGCGGGCTTCCTGCGACGCGCCGTCCCGTTGCAAGGCCGGGCCGCCGCGCTGGTCGAGCGACTGGTCGCCGTGTTACCCTCTCCATTGGGACCGGCCGTGCTGCTGGACGCCGCCCGCCACCTGGCGGCGCGGGCCGGCGGCGGCGGATTGGTGGAGGCCGTGGGATCGTTCGTGCTGCCGCAGCTCGAAGGCGTCAGTCCGGCTCGGCTGCACGCCTTCGTGGGCGATCTGAGCGGCGTGCTCGACGCCGACGAGCAAGCGGCGCTGCACGCCTACGTCGACCTCCTGCACGGCAGCGTGTGAGGTAGCCGGCCGGTAGCACTGGACGGGCGACCATGATCGACAACTCGTGCTGGACAGACCAGCAACGCGCCCGCATCATCGATGAGATCGCCGGCGACCTGTGGCGCTACGGCGGAACGCTGGCGCTCGATATGCAGCTCGCCGATCGCCTGCTGGCCAACCTGTTCGGCCTGCCGGAGGCGGCGCTAGACCTGCTGCGCCACCGCCACCTGTTGCTCTCAGACGCGGTGCGCTCGCTGCTCCGCGACGAGCTGCCGTCCATTCTGGACAGCCTGCGCCTCACCGCCAGCTACGCCCGCCGGGAGGCGCGGAGCTCCGTGCGCGGCTCGATCGATTGGGGTGCCACCACCAGGGAGCGCGTGGCCCAGGGCGGCGATCGCGGCCTGTTCGTGACCGTCGTGCCGCGGCCCGGCTATGGCTCGCCGGAGACGCGCCTGCTGCTGGCGACGCTGCGCGCACTGCGTCGCTCCGCCCGCCACCTCTTGGCCCGGGCGAACGGCGAGACGGAGGGCACCTGGCAGGCCGCCGTCAGCGAGATGCTGCTGCCCATCGAGAGCGCGCTGCACCACCGTTGCCTGGCCGGCATCGAGGCGCCCGAGCCGGTGCGGGCATCCGACCTCGCGACCTGCCGGCGCTCACCGCACGCATCGACCGCTGTGCTGGTGCAGGCCCATGGCCTCTACCACGACCTGATCGCACAGCGGGACCCACTGGCGCTGCTGCGGGCCATGAGCGAGCGATCGGTCATGCCGCTGGACGACAGCGTGCTCTACGAGGTGTGGGCGCTGCTCGGCGCCCTGCGGGTGTTTGAGGGTAGCGGCTGGACCATCGCGGCGGCAGACCTGGTGGGCCGTTCGGCGGTGCCGTTCACCCTGCGGTCCGCCTCGGGAGACCTGCAGGCGCGCCTGCGCTTCGATCACACGCCGCGCCGCTGGCGAGCGGCCAGCGTCTATCGCACGCTGTTCAACGCCTATGGCGTCGCGGGCGCGATGCGGCGGCCCGACCTGATTGTTGAGATGAGCGGGCAGAACGGCCGGCGCCGCGATCTGTTGATCGAGGTCAAGCTCACCCACGATCCACAGTACATCGCGGACAGCATCTACAAGGTGCTGGGCTACCTGGCCGACTTCGGCCCGGTGCTGGGCCGGCAGGATGGACCGCCCGTGGCTATCCTCCTCGTCTGGGACGGGATTACGGCGGGCGACGGCCGGGTGCGGGGGGAACGGCTGGCCATCGCCACGCACCGAGATTACTGCACCTGGCTGGAGCGCCTGATCGCCGCCACGAGCCGGGAATTGCGGGCTACAGGCCCTTAAGACGGACGGTCCAAGGGACGAAACTATAGATATGCAGTGGGACGTCTTCGACGAGAAAGAGCCTCGTGGCGGCACCAGGGGCAGCGATGTCTCCTACCTGGCGCTGCCGGTGCGGCTCGAAGTGAGCCTGACCGGCGCGCCATGGGAGTTCCGGGCGCGGCTGGTCGAGCTGGGCTCGGACTACTGCATCCTCACCCTGCTCAGCCCGTGCGCCCCCGCGCTGCGCCGCGATGCGACCGCCACGCTGTACATCGGCACGCTGGGGCCGGGCGAAGTGGTCTTCGACGCCATCATCACCGATCTGCTGCCGCGCCACACCGGCATGACCTTCCGCTGCGCCATCCACCACCGGCGGGTGAACCCGGCGCCCTCCTCCACCCAGGCGCCCGCCAGGCGTGACGAGCGGTCACACAGCGCATAATCATACCGATCCTGTGTCCGCGGTGCCATATTCTCTGTGTTCTTGTGTATAGATTTGACACTTGCCATCAAAGGCGCGGTATAGTAGCGGGAGGCATGCTTGAATGTCTTGCCCGCCTGGCTGCCAGGTGCGCATGCAGGCGACAATGAACACAAGGAGGAGTCAGTCATGGCGACCGCGACTCAGGAAGCATATTGCGTCAAGTGCCGAAGCAAGCGTCCGATCAAGGATGCCCAGGAGGTGACGATGAAGAACGGCCGCCGCGCGCTCAAGGGCACCTGCGAAGTGTGCGGCACCGTTCTGATGCGCATGCTCGGCAACAAGTAGGCTCTCGGCAAAGACACCTCACGCTGGAGTGGTAGCGCCCTGCCTCACCACTCCAGCGTCCGTGCATCCGGCCAGGTATGCACGGCCAGCAGAATGCCGTCCGCCACGCGGACGGTGACCGTTTCTCCCTGGAAGACATTGCTGACGCCGCGCGAGGGTCCGAGGCCCAGGGTCTCGCCGTGCAGGCTGTAGGCAACGTCGTCTACCCAGATGCCCTCCACGGCGGCGCCGACCGGCAGGAGCGAGAGCAGGTCGCCCGGCCTGCCGCGCAGCGTGACCTCGCGGCGGACCGCGACGACGCGGGTACCTGCATCCAGGATGGCCGCGCGCACCTCGGCCAGGAACGGGGCGGCCAGCAGCAGGACGTTGGCCAGCTCATGATCGAGCCGTCCGCCCAGCGCGCCCAGGATGGCGATCTGGCGGGCGCCGCGCTCGACGGCGTAATGTAGGGCGATCTCGAGGTCGGTTTGATCCTTGTCGGCCGGGAAGCTGAGGGTGGTGCCGCACTGCTGTTGCCAGCGCAGCAGTAGCGCGGGCTCGAGCGAATCGAAGTCGCCCAGCAGGATGTCGGTCCTGACGCCGGCGGGGAGCAACGCCCGCGCGCCGCCGTCCGCGGCGATCACCAGGTCGGCCGTCTCCAGCAAGGGACGAAACGGGGCGAGGTCGGTCAGGGTGCCGTTGGCGACCACCACGGCGCGTCGGCTGGCAGCAGGTTGGACCATTGACAGATAGGAACCTCCCTCCCTATACTACACACCATCGGCGCCTTTCGCCGATGTATGCCGATGTAGCTCAGCTGGCAGAGCACCCGTTTCGTAAATGGGCGGTCGTCGGTTCGAATCCGACCATCGGCTCTCGCTTTTGCAACAAATCGGGCCGGGAACACGGGTAAGATACTCGGGTCTCGGCTCTTTACTTTCTATGCTGCTTCGGCAGGACATGGGCATCTATGTCGAGGGTCAAGCCGGTCTTAGCATTCCCGATCCGGCGTGAGGCGGGCTTGATATTGGCGCTGGACGCCAGCGACAATGTGGCAAGCGTGTGCCGCCGATCTTGGATGCGCGGCACGCCGGCCAGCTTCACCAGGCGGTCATAGTCGCGCTTGAGGTTATCGGGCCGGACGTACGCACTGTTCGCGGCGGCGATCACAAGGTCATGGTGCTGCCAAATGGCTCCCAGCGACAGCCGGCGCTCATTCTGGCGAGGCTTGTGCTCTCGTAGCGCGGTGACAACCTCCGCCGGGATCGGGTGTGTGGCTTGATCTCGATCTGTCCGCGCAGGATGCCGACGGTCTGGCGCGCGTGGAGAATACCGGCCTCCAGGTCTACATCCTTCCAGCCCAGGCCCAGCAACTCCCCGCGGCGCATGCCGGCCGTCAGCGCTAACAGCCAGATGGGGCTATTGCTCCTGTGCACATGGCGTCAGTATCTTGGGAGCGGCTCGCCCCACTCGATTGCTAGGTGCAAATAGACAACGTAGGTACTTCTTCATGGATACCCTCAATTACCTCATTCCCCGAGCCATTTGGATACTCACCTGGTGCTACATCATAGGACTCCTGGTATATGACAATGTCGTAGATCGCGGCGTCGGTAGAGGGCGAAGCCTGAGTTGGCTATTCATTGCCTGGATCGGGCTTGCAATTCTGAATCACGTTGTGACAGATTGGCGCCTGGCTGGGTTAACGATAGCGTTCGCTGCCGATTTCTCCTTTTTCTGTATCGCCTTCGTGTTCTGGCGGCCAGTCCTGCAACCAGATCCAATCCTGGGGAACGCGCCGGCCTGGGCCCGAGAACCAGCCGGTCATCCACTAGGGCGTCTTGCACGTATGCGCGGGCGTTATAAGGTTCTTTGTGTTGCCGTCCTGACTGTCACAGGCATCCTGGGATCGCTATTGGTGCCGTCGACTTCTGGCGCTGCCCAAACTCGGCAACCGCAGGACCGATTGGCTTGGCTGAACGACCATCACGTGTCGATCATAGTTCAAGATGCTGGCCCTGACCATTGGCTACACGTCGAGTTGGGGAAAGGCGGGCAACATGGCCTCAAATCGACACAGGGGGTTAGTCTTCAAAGTCAGGCATTCTCCTTTAGTGCCGGACTCTCCCAGGTGGATGATGTTCAGGTCAGTCAGGATGAACGCTGCGACAGCGCGACGTATGTGGCACTGTCCGGCCGCATCGCTAAAGCACAAACCTATTCGGGGCCAGTCGACATACCTGGTAACGGGACAC
>Ga0209062_1003230_pt1 | contig 19266 bp, 19 predicted proteins | sample Coa_R2_2_FD_187158 | JGI IMG/M metagenome (GOLD analysis project Ga0209062, IMG submission 187158) | Surface soil microbial communities from Centralia Pennsylvania, which are recovering from an underground coalmine fire - Coalmine... | ecosystem: Environmental > Terrestrial > Soil > Unclassified...
GGGCGGATCGGGCGGCGTCGCTTCCATGGCACCGCCGTGGAGGATATTGACGTGCGGATAGACGTTGCCGGTCGAGAAGGCGACGATGCGCGATTGCGAGAAGGCCTCGGCGACCATCGCCGGCACCAGGACATTCATCGCCCAGGTGAGATCTTCGCGCCCCACCGTTCCGAATTTGCGCCCGGCCATGAAGATCACATTGGCGGGCTTGGGCAATCCGGCGATCGCGTCGCGCTCCAGGAGATCGGCGGCGATGCATTCGATGCCCCAGGTTTCGAGCTTCTCACGCAGCCCCGGCTCGCTGAATCGCGCGACGCCGAAGATGCGCTTCTCCGGAGCGGCACGGCGGGCGAGCCGCGCCAAGGTGGGGCCCATCTTGCCGCCGACGCCCAACAGCATGATGTCGCCGTCGATCGCCGCAAGCTCGGCCGCGAGCACTGGCGATGGCGTGGTCATGAAGGCTTCGAGCTCGTCCTCGTCGGCGAAGCGCAGGGGCCAGGATGAGACGGATGTCGTCGTCACGTCACGCTGCCTGTTCTCTCGATCTCACGCCTTGTTAGTAACCAACTGGATACTTAAGCCAGCCCACCGAGGCTGGCAAGACGTGTCGGCGCGGATCCGACGGCACCCGCGCCAGGATCACCCGATCAGCTCGAACAGGATGTCCTGCGCGCCTTTCCACAAGACGAGCTTTCCCAAAGGAGCCAAATTCTCGCGGCCTTCGGTGATCGTCAGGAAGTGATTGCCGGCGAGCTGTCCGACCTTGCTGGCAAAGTGAACCGATCCATAGGCTAGCAGGATCTCGGTTTCGCTGATCCCGCCGGGGTAGAGAATCACCTCGCCGGGCGCGGGGTAGCTGGTGTGATTTTCGTAGCCCAGTCCGAGATCAAGATCCCCCAAGGGAATCCAGCATGCCTCGCCGCTCCAGCGGACGTGAATGATCTGCTGACGGTAGGGAAGCAGCGTGATGAATTTCGCGCAGGTGTCAGGCGCGCGTTCGCTCTCGAATCGCGCCAGAAATTCGAATGGTCCGACGGTGATCTTGAGTCTGTCCATTGCCAGCGATCCGACAGTCTCCGGCCAGTTTAATGCGGCGCCATCCAGTCGCCAGCGTTTCGTCGAAAATTTTCGGCGTTACGTGCCGATTTGACCGGCGGTGTGGTTGATCCCGCTGGGCGGCGCGGCTTTCACCGGTAACAGGGCATTAAGGCGGCGGCCGCTACCCTGTGCGATGGGGACAGCGATCTGCATCGGCGGCACCGGTCCCGGCATGCGCAGTTTTGGACGAGGATTGCTCTACTGGCTTGCGGTCGTCGCCCTCCTCGCCGTGACGCGCGACGTCGTGACCGCGATCCAGGGGCTCGACGTCCGATGGGGCTACACGGCGTTGGACGCGATTTTCCTGCTGATGATTTCCATTCGACTGTTGCGAGCACAACGCCGCCACGGCAAGCGCGGCGCGGCGGCGCGATGATGTTCACGACGTCATGACGTACGTCGACGCTGTTCCCAGGGCGTGTTCCCGTTGCCCAAGCGGCGATACAAATCCTTGATCCGCGGGATGGCCGCCAGGGTCGCCGCCTCGCCGGCGGCAATGCTTTCCTGAGCGCGATGGAATTCGAGAATGCCGATATCGCGGAGCCGGGGAAAGATCATCACATCGGGCGGGTCTCCGGCCAAACGCGATCGGCTGATGCGGTCTTGAACGATGTTCAGCGAACGCGCCATGACGGCAAAGACGCTCGGCTCGCCGCTGCTGCGGCGGAAGAACTGCCGGACGATCCCGCCCTTGCGTACCGCCTCGCCGTTTTTGAGCTCGCTGCTCTCCGCATCGTCCTCGCCCGGGAATTCGAGCGTGTCCTGCACCGGGCTCTCGCCGAAGGCCTCGCCGTTCAAGTTGACGGCAATGGTCAAATGGGCCCCCATGGCCCGGCAAACCGATACCGGCACCGGGTTCGCCAAGGCTCCGTCGATCAGCCAGCGATCGTCGATCCTGACCGGCGGGAAGAGTCCGGGAACGGCGTAGGACGCTCTGATCGCTTCGATCAGATTGCCGCTGCGGATCCAAACCTCATGCCCGGTGGCGAGATCGGTTGCGACGCATACGAATGCCGTCGGCAGGTCTTCGAGCCGCAGGCTCTTGAGCTCGGACGGGATGATCTGCAGCACGCGGCGGCCGGCGATGACGCCGCTGCGGCCGAATTGAAAATCGAACATGCGGGAGAGCTTCACCCGATTGAGGCGAAGGGCCCATGCTTCCAGCGCGCCAAGCTGGCCACCGAGATGGACGCCGCCGATCAGCGCGCCGATCGAGGTGCCCGCGATGATGTCCGGTCTGAGCCCCGCCTGATCGAGCGCGCGCAGCACGCCGATATGGGCCCATCCGCGCGCCACGCCGCTGCCCAGCGCCAATCCGATAAGTGTTTTCGCCCGCATCTGCGTCTCAAAACCAGGATTCGATCGGAATATGTGTGGGAAGGTTCGACATGTGCATGCGACAGAATAGATCAGCCCGCCATCTTACTTTCATTCGCTTACTATTTCTTGACGCCGCCCAGGATATAGCGGCGTCATGACTATTCCGTGTCAACTTGACTTCGCGGCGTCCGGTCCACTGCCGAGGCCGTTTGTGGTTTAGGGCGACTAGCCCCGGAGAAGCGCGATGCGAGACTACACGGTGACGAGGCGCGGTCGGACCGGTCGTTGGGTGGTCGTCATCGGGGAAGAGACCTATGGCGAATATCTCAGCGAATTCGCGGCCATTCAGGATGCGGTCGACGCGGCTTACGAGGACGGGCGGAAGGGACAACCCAGCCGGGTGACCATCCGCGCGACGGATGGCACCGAAACCGTCCGATGGGTTTATGGCCAGGACGCCTACCCCTATCAGGGAAAACCCTCGGCGCTCACCGCTCCGGACGATCAGCAGACCACCTGAGAGGCGGCGGGGATTTCTGAAGGGCTAGCTCGCCAACGACAGCAACAGCTTGCCGGAGACCTGTCGTGACTCGATCCGGACATGCATGTCTTTGGCCTGGTCCATCTTGTAGATGCGCTCGACCGGCACCTTCAGCCATCCAGTCATGATCCCCTGCAGAACGTATTCGAGTCCCTGCCTCCACATGTCCGACCCGGGGTCGACATGGCCCAGGTGGAAGCGCGTGAATGTCTGCGACCTCGGCAGAATACGCTCGCGAATGTTCTTGAAGGGCTGGCCCTCTGCTTCGCCGTAGCTGATGATCCTGCCGAGCTTGCGGACCACATTGAAGGTACGGTCGAGAGTTGTCGCGCCGAGCGAATCAAGCGCCAGGTCCACGCCTCTGCCGCGGGTGAAATCCAGCACCGCCGCTTCGAAATCCTCGTTCCGGGTCAAGACCACGCGCTCGGCGCCATAGTCCAATGCCCTCTTTTCTTTGCCCGGTGTGCCGACCGTTCCGATCACCCGGGCACCGGCCTTGACGGCAAGTTGCGTCAGTTGAAGTCCGACGCCGCCGCCGATGGCATGAATCAATACGGTATCGCCGGGCTTCACGCCGGCAACCGAATGGAGCATGTGATAGGCGGTCAAAGATTGGATCGGGAAGGCGGCCGCCGTCTCCAAGGACATTCCCGGCGGAATGGCTATCAGCAGATCCGCCGGGACCGCGCACTTCTGCGCATATCCGCCTCCCTTCTCGATGAAGGCCGCGACACGGTCGCCCACTCTCACGTTCTTGGCCTTGGCGCCGAGAGCAACGACACGACCGGAGATCTCGAGGCCGAGGATGACGGGGTACGTCATCGAGTGAGGATAGGTGCCGATGCGGATCATCGTATCCGCCCAATTGCATCCACAATAGGCGACCTCGATGAGGGCCTCGTTTTCGGACGGGGTTGGATCCGGGACCTCGGCCGTGATCAAATTCTCCGGGCCGCCTAGCTCCTCGACAATCACCGCCTTCATCGCCGAACCTCCTTCAGGGCCGATCGAATTCTCCCGTATGGGTGTCAAGCGCGAGCGGTTTCATTCTTCCGGGCGCTCCGGTCGAACGGCGCCGACGCGTTCGGTGATCAGCCGGTAATGCTCGATCCGCCGGTGCTTGGCAAAATTGAACATGTGCTCCTTGTTGTGGCGGCTGAGATCGAGATCGCATTTGGCCGAGAAGATCTCGTCGCCTTCGCCGCTGGCCATCGCGACGATCTCGCCGGAAGGCGAGACGATGCAGCTCCCCGCCACCAGATGGGAGCCCTCTTCGAGCCCCGCTTTGGCCACGCCGACCACCCACGCGCTGTTCTGGTACGCCCCCGCCTGCATGCTCAGATGATTGTGGAAATCGGTCAGGTGGTCGTAGATCGGCTCCCACGGAATATGCGTGGGCGTGTTGTAGCCGAGCAGAATGACCTCCGCGCCTTGAAGGCCGAGGACGCGATAGGTCTCCGGCCATCGCCGATCGTTGCAGATGCACATGCCGACGACGGAACCGAAGGCGTTCCACGCACCGAATCCGAGATCGCCGACATCGAAATAGCGCTTCTCCAGATGTTGGAACGGCGCGTTGTGCAAGCGTTCGGAGTGGCCGGGCAGATGCACCTTGCGATATTTGCCGATGATCCTGCCGCGCTTGTTGACGAGGATGCAGGTATTGTACCGCTTGGCGCGGCCGCCCTCCTGAGCGAGTTCGGCATAGCCCAGATAGAACCCGATGCCGAGCCTCTCGGCCGTCTCGAAAAGGGGTCGGGTCGCCGGGTTCGGCATCTCCCGTTCGAAGAAGCTGTCGATCTCCGCCTGGTCCTCCATCCACCAGCGCGGAAAAAAGGTGGTCAGCGCGAGCTCCGGAAAGACGACGAGATCGCAGCCTCGCCCATGCGCTTCGCGCATGAGCTCCAACAGGCGGCCGACCACGATCTGCCGGCTTTCGCTGCGCGCGATCGGTCCGAGCTGGCCGCCGGCGATATGCAGATAGCGGGTCATGGATATCCTCCCGAGTCAGTGTCGCTTGCCGCGTTGGCGTGCCGTCGCCGCGGTGTCGACGCGCAGGGCGTCGCTGATGACGACGCCGTAGTCGCGTTCCGCCATGTCGCGGGTGATGTAGCCGTCGAGCACGTCGTCCAGCACATCGGCCGGGTCGCGCTCGAAGGGATCGCCGTAGCCGCCGCCGCAGGCGCGCATGGCGATCAGCTTGTCGCCCGCTTTGAACTGGTGATAAGGCAGTTTCGACGGCAGCGCGGCCGCGTCGCCATTCGACGGCTTGTAGGTCAACTGCGACGGCGTGCCGTCCTTGCCGCCGAACAGCCCCATCGGCGGATATTTGTGCCCCTCGCTTTCGACCGAGGCGCCGCCATCCGCCAGGAAGGTGATCTCGCGGATCGAGCCGACCCCGCCGCGCCAATGCCCCGGTGCCGCGACGTTTTCGCGCAACTCATAGCGGTCGATGCGCAACGGCACATGCGATTCGATGTCCTCGATCGGATTGTTGCGGGTATTGGCGTAAAGCACATCGACGGCATCCATGCCGTCGCGGCCGAAGCGTCCGCCATAGCTGCCGGAGAACAGCTCGACTTGGACCCAGAAATTGTTGCCCTGCTGGCCGGTCAGGATCATGCCGCCGCCATTGCCGCAGCCGGCGCAGACTTGCTTTGGCACGACCTGGCTCAGGGCGTGGACGATCGCGTTCGACAACTCGATTCCCGGACAAAACCGGGCGATCACCGGCGCCGGGTATATCGGATTGGCCAGCGTTCCCTCGGGGGCGATGATCTCGATCGGGCGCACCAGCCCGCTGTTCTGCGGGATCTCGCCATGCACTGCGGAGTCGAGCAGCACCGAGCGTATCGCCAGCCAGGCCGCGCAGTCGACCGTCCCCTCGAGCGGCATGTTGATCGGGCGATCCGGCACCTGCGGCGCCGTGCCGGTAAGATCGACCGTCATCTTGTCGCCGCGTATCCTGATCGTCGCCTTGATCGGCAGATCCTTCCGGGCGGGATTGGGATCGTCGAGGTAACCGTCGATATAGGTCGTCGCGCTGTAGTCGCCATCCGGCAGGGCTGCGATCGCCGCGCGGAGCCGGCGCTCCGAGGTGTCGAACATCTCCTCCGCCGCGGCCCGGATCGTCTCGAGCCCATAGCGCTTGACCAGGTCCAGATAGCGCTGGGCACCGATGCGCGCCGCCGCGACTTGCGCCTCCATGTCGCCTAGGACCAGGTCGGGGAGTCTGATGTTGGTGCGCAACATGTTCCAGACCTGCTGGTTCTTCTTGCCGGCTTCGTAGACCTTCAAAGCCTGGAAGCGCAGCCCTTCGGCGAAGCAGTCGATCGCATCGACGATGCCGCCGCTTCCCGGCGTATGCGCCCCGATATCGAGATGATGCGCCGTCGTGACCGCGAAGCCCACGAGCCTGCCATCATGGAAGGCGGGAACGACGAGCGCCACGTCGGGCCCGTGGCTCGCGCCGGCATAGGGATCGTTGTGCATGAAGACGTCGCCCGGCTCGATCGTCTCGCCGCGCTCCGCGAGCTGGCGGCGGAGCCCGCGGATATAACCGGGGATGGGTCCCGATTGCAGCGGCGTGCTTTGCTTTGCCTCGGCGAGCTGGCGATTTTCATCGTCGATGAGCGCTGCCCCGAAATCCTCGGATTCGCGAATGATGCTCGAATGGGACATCCGCATCAGCTTGAAGCCCATTTCGATCGCAACATTCTCCAGCGCGCCCTGAATGACGCTGGCCGTGATCGGATTGATGCGCGACGTGTTTGTGGACCCATTGCGCCGCGACGGTCTCGGATCGTTCATCTCGCTCCTCCAATGCGCAGGATCAGGTTACCGCGGTCGTCGGCCGCAACGGTGCAGCCGGGTGGGACGACGGTCGTACTGTCGATCTGCAGAATGATCGCCGGCCCGGCGATGTCGACGCCGATCGGCAGCTTGTCCCGGCGATAGTACGCCGTCTCGAAGCTTTCCAGGCGATCATCGATACGGAACACGGCCTTGTCGCGCTTCACCAGCGCGTCGGACAGCCGAATGCCCGTCGGTACCGGCGGACGGCCGATCTTGGGCATTGGCGCTACGCCGGTCAGCCGAATATTCACCAGCTCCACCGCCGCGTCGGCGAAGAAGTGACCATATTCCGCCTCATGCGTCCGGTGGAACTCGTCGAAGGCCCGCCTCAGACCCGACGCCTCGATGTCTCCCGCCGGCATCGAGATGCGCAATTCGTAACCCTGGCCGACATAGCGGGCATCAGCGTGGCGGTGAAAGGCGACTTGGCCGGAGTCGACGCCATCCGCCGCAAATTGCGCTTCCAGCTCGCGCTGCATCGCCGCGAAATCCGCCGCAAGCCGCGCGAGGTCCAGGTCATTGCTGACCTGGAACTGCGTGCGAATCGTATCGTATCGCAGATCCGTGGTGAGCAGGCCCATGGCCGAGGTGATGCCAGGATAGGGCGGGATGACGACCTCCGGAATGCCCAGCATCATCGCCACTTCCGCGCCATGCAGCGGGCCCGCGCCGCCGAAGGCGACAAGCGCATAGTCGCGGGGATCGATGCCCTTCTGTACCGTGCGCGAGCGAATGGCATTCGCCATGTTGCTGTTCACCACCGTGACGACGCCCTCCGCTGCTTCGATGTCGTTGAGGCCGAGCCGCGTGGCCAACCCGCCGATGACGCGGTGCGCCGCCTTGGGATCGAGATCCATCTCGCCACCCAAGAAATTGCCGACATCGAGGCGGCCCAGGACAACATTCGCATCCGTCACCGTCGGCTCCTGGCCGCCGCGGCCATAGGCGGCCGGTCCCGGCTGCGATCCCGCGCTGCGCGGGCCGACGCGGAAGGTGCCGCCGCTGTCGACATAGGCAATGCTCCCGCCGCCCGCGCCGATCGTGTGGATGTCGATCATGGGAACGATGACGGGATATCCCGCGATGAAAGTGTCGCGTGCCGATGCCTCGCTGAAGCGCCCATCGGTGATCACGCCAATATCGGCGCTGGTGCCGCCGATATCGAAGGTGATCAGGCGCTTGCGGTCTGACAAGGCGCCGGACCAGGCGCCACCGAGAACACCGGCAGCCGGGCCCGACAGCAAGGTGAGCACGGGAAACTCGGCGATCATGGCCGGCGTCGCCACGCCGCCATTCGAGCGCATGATGCGGAGCTCGGCCTCAAGTCCCGCACCGCGAAGCGCGCGGTCGAGCTGGTTTACATAGTTGCGCACCTTGGGGCCGATGAAGGCATTCATCGCCGTGGTGGTGAAGCGCTCGAACTCACGGAACTGAGGCACCACGCTCGACGAGGTCGTAACGAATGCCTCGGGAAATTCCTCGAGAATGAGGGCGCGCGCGCGTTCCTCATGGGCGGGATTGAGATAGGAGAAGAGGAAGCACACCGCGATCGCCTCGACGCCCGCCGCCTTGAGCGCGCGCGCGGCGGCGCGTACTGCGTCCTCATCGAGCGGCGTAAGCACCTCGCCCTTCGGCGGCGCCAGCCGCTCCGCCACGACGTGGCGGTAGCGGCGCTGCACGAGCGGACGATCCTGCCAGGGAATCTCCTGCATGATCGAGTAGTGCTGCGGGCGCTGATGGCGCCCGATATGCAGGATATCCCGATAGCCCTTGGTCGTGACCAGCCCGGTGCGCGCGCCGCGATATTCCAGAACCGCATTGGTGGCGATGGTGGTGCCGTGATAGACATGCGTGATCTCATCGGCGCGGAGCCCGTTGCGTTTGCACAGGCCGAGGATGCCGTCCATGACCCCGCGAGACGGATCGTCGGGCGTGGTCGGAACCTTGTGGACGATCGTGGTATCCGTTTCCGTGTCGGCATAGACGACATCCGTGAACGTGCCTCCGACATCGACGCCCACCAGTTTCATGCGCTGCTCCCATGAATATCGGCTTTTGAAGGGTGTGCCGGGACGGGGTCGCGATGCCGGTAGAGGCGCCGCGCCATCCATCGCCGCGGCGGCGGCAATTCGCGTCCTGCCGTGAGGCCCCGAGGGCGAAAAATGAGGATCAGCAGAAGCGCCGCGGCCAGCACCACTTCCTGCAATCCCGGGCGAGCGGGAATCGTCAGGAAGCCCAAATTCGCGCCTCGCTCGACCTCGCGCAGCAACTCCCCGAGCGAAGAGACGACGACCACCCCCAATACGGCCCCGCTGAGGCTGGTCAGGCCGCCGATGACCAGCATGGCAATGCTCATGAAGGTCAATTTCAGATAGAATTCCTTGGCGATGACGACGCCGAGGAAATGCGCATAGAGCGCGCCTGAAACCCCGACGAAGAAGGCGCTCAGCACGAAGGCGATCAGCCTCTCGCGATGAACATCCACACCCGCCGCTTTGGCCGCTGTCTCGTCCTCGCGCGTCGAGCGAAGGCGAAAGCCGTAAGCGGTCCGCTGATAGATCCAGGCAATGACGATCGCGAGCATGGCCCAGGCAGTCGCGACCGGCAAGTTGGTGTAGGACGGCAAGCCATAAAGAGAGCCTTGACCGCCGGTCATCGAGGTCCAATTCGAAAGAACGGCGTTCACGACGGCGAGCACGGCGAAGGTGCCGATGCTCGCCGAGATGCCCGATAGCCGCATGAGCGGCAAACCGACGATAAAGGCGAAAAGCGCTGCCGCGGCGCCGGCGGCGACGGCGGCAAGGCTCGCCGGCCACTCGGTCGCGGCGAGGAGGCCGGGCAGCTTCGGCAGCAGGAAGCTCTTGGTCTCCGGAGGAATCGTCAACCAGGCCGCGACATAGGCACCGATGCCCATGAAGCCGATATGGCCGAATGACAGCACGCCGGAATTGCCGACGAAGATGTAGGTGCCGACGACTACCACCAGCTTGATCAGCGCATCGGTCACGATCCGCTGCGTGCCGGCGGAGCCGAAGCTCGCGGCCGCGACAATCGCCGCGAGGAGTAGGCAAAGCGCCAATGGCGTCCAAAGGCGCTCCCCATATCCGAGCAGCGGGCGCATCAAACGCGCTCCCGCAAGGCGGCCGTCGCGACGATCCCTTGCGGCCTCAGCAGCAGCACGAACAGCACCAAGCCGAAAAGGAACGCCTCCTTGAAGGGACGCAAATCGCTGGCCAGCACGGCTTCGAGACCAACGGCGATGGCGCCGACGACGAAACCTCCCAAAGCGGCGCCGGAAAGACTGCCCAACCCGCCGAGAATGGTGGCGACGAAACCGATGACGACCGGGCGGACGCCCATATTCGGCGAGAGCTGACCGATCTGCGCCGCATAGATGAGCGAAACGATCCAGGCGAGCGCCCCGCTCACGGCGAATGCGAAACCGATGACCCGGTTGACCCGCACGCCCGACAGCCGCGCCGCGGTCGGGTCCTGAGCTGCGGCGCGCAGTTGCACGCCGATCGCCGTCCGCTTCAGCAGCAGAATCAGGATGAGCAGTGCGGCGATGATGAGCACCAGGGAGACGATCTGCAACGCCGGCACGCGGAACCCACCGATCAGCAAATTGTCGGCAAGCTGCGCGGCAAACGCGAACGGCTTGGGACGCGCACCGAACAGCATCACCGTCAGATTTTGCAGGAAATAGCTGACCGCGAACGAGGCAACGAGAAGTGTCGCCGGCGTCGCCTCGCGGAGCGGGCGAAACGCGGCGCGCTCGACGGCGAGGGCGAGAAGCATGACCGCGGCGATTGCAAAGATGATGACGAGTGGTCCCGGCAGATCGATGAGCAGCCACATGGCGTAGGCGCCGGCCATGACGAGTTCGCCATGGGCGAAATTGATCAACCGCATGATGCCGAAGATGAGGCCGATGCCCAGCGCCATGAGCGCATAGAGGCCCCCGACATTGATGGCATCGAGAAGGTATTGCAGAGCCTCGCTCATAGCGCCGCCGCCTTCTCGGGGACGAACCCGAAATAAGCGTGATCGAAACGCGGATCGTCGATCAGCTCGGTCGAGCGTCCAGCCAGCTCGATCACGCCATTGCGCAGAACATAAGTGCGGTCGGAGGCGGCGAGCGCCCGCGTCGCATTCTGCTCGATCAGCAAGACGCTGCTGCCGTCGCGGTTGAGGCGCGCGAGAATCTCGTAGACCTGGTCGATGATCAACGGCGCCAAGCCGAGAGAGGGCTCGTCGAGGAGCAGGAGCTGTGGCGAGGACAGGAGGGCGCGCGCGATGGCGAGCTGCTGCTGCTCGCCACCCGACAGCTTCCCCGCCGGGCTGCGCAGCCTCTCGCGGAGGATGGGAAAATAATCGAGCACGTGGCCGATGTCGAAGCCGGTCTTGTCCCGCCGGTGCCGCGTGGTCGCGCCGATCTCGAGATTCTCGGCGACGGTCAAGGCGCCGAAGATTCGGCGTCCCTCGGGAACCAGGGCGAGCCCCGCTTCGACGCGCGCCTCGACAGCCTGTCGATCGAGAAGCTGTCCGGCAAATTGGATGCAGCCCTGCTGCGCGCGGACCAGGCCGAGTATGGCATTCATCAGCGTCGATTTGCCCGCGCCATTGGGGCCGATGACGCTGACGAACTCGCCGCGCCGCACCTCGATGCTGACGCCGCGCAGTGCCCGCACAGCGCCGAAGGCGACATGGAGCTCGCTCACGCTCAGCAAGGGCGCCGGCGACACAGATGGCGATGGCGGCCTCGCCCGGAACGCCGGCGAACGCGACTCGCTGCCGAGATAAGCTTGGCGCACCGACTGGTCGGACCTGATCTCCGACGGCGTGCCGCGGGCGATCGTTTGTCCCTGGGCAAGCACCTGGATGCGGTCACACAAGCCCATGATGAGCGGCATGTTGTGCTCGATGATGAGAATGCCGCAGCCGAAGTCGCGCCGAATGGCGCTGATCCGGTCGATGAGGCTCGCGGCCTCGGCGGGATTGAGACCTGCCGCGGGCTCGTCGAGCAGCAGGAATTTGGGATTGCCGGCGAGCGCGCGCGCAACCCCGACCCAGCGCTCTTCGCCATAGGACAGAGCCGTCGCCATCGCCTCCGACTTGTCCCCCATGTCGAGCCGGGCGAGGAGATCGCGCGTCTGTTCGCGGGCCTTGTGCCGCGACAGTCCCGCCCCTACCCCGGCCAGCTCGATATTCTGCTCGACGGTAAAGTTGGCGAAAAGCCTGACCGCTTGAAAGGTCCGGCCGATGCCGGCGCGACACAACTGGAAAGGCGTCCAGCGCGTAACATCGACCCCGCCGAGGAGGACCTTGCCTTCGGCGGGGTTCTGAAAACCCGACAGCACATTGACGAGCGTCGTCTTGCCGGCACCGTTCGGACCGATCAGACCAACGATCTCGCCGGGAGCGAGCGAGAGATCGACCGCGCGGAGCGCCGTCAAGCCTTCGAACTGGACGCTGACGCCCTTCACCTCGAGCAGTCGCTCGCCTGTCGACATCGCGTGACGCACCCGTCACCGATCGGCAGGCACTTTCTCCGGTGCCCGCCTTTCGACGAAGTGAGGCTTCCCGTTGTCGATACCGACGATGACGAGCGGACGGTTGAAGTTGATATGCGTCTCCTTGGTGAAGGTCGTCGGCCCCACCAGCAGCGGCTCGTTCTTGAACTTCTCCAACTCTGCCTTCACCGCATCGGGCTCGGCCGATTTCGCCCGCTCCATGGCGCGGGCGACGGCCTGAACCCAGGAATAGCCGGTGAGCGTGTGCGCCGTGGAGGGATGATGGCCGTACTTGGCCTTGAATTTCTCGAGGAAGGCGCGCACCTCGGCGCTCGGGCCGTCGCCATAGATCGAGCCCATGGCCGCGACATAGAAGTTGCTGAGGTTGGGGACGGATTCGAGCCAGTAGTCGCCGTCCATATCCTCGCCGGAGACGACCGGCATGGTGAACCCGGCGGCACGAATCTGCCGCAAGGCGCTCGGCCCCGCCGGCGTGAAGGTCGACAGCATCAGCACGTCGGGCTGCTTTGGCAGCGCCTTGATGCGCGTGATCTGGGCGGCGATGTTCGTGTCGTCCATGGTGAAGACGTCGGAACCCAGCAGGCTGTTCGCGCCGGCAAGCTCCTTCCAGCACGCCTGGAAGGCCGCGCCGACGGATTGGTCGTACTGAATGTTGGTCTGGATGAGCGCGTAAGCCGTCTTGAAGCCTTTGGCATGCGCGAATTCCGCTAGCACCGTGCCGACGGTGTCGCTGGCCGTGGCGAAGGTGAAGGCGTAAGGACCGATGCCGCGCACGCCGAATTTCGGATCGGCCGCGAAAGGCGCGATGGCGATGACGTGGTGCGCGTTGGCCGCGCGCGCCGCCGCGCCGCCAAAATCGAAATCGCCGGTCACCACCACCACCTTCGCTCCCGCGTCCACCATCTCCTGTCCGGCAACGGCGCCTTGCGCGATGTCGCTCTTGGTGTCGCTGTAGATGATCTTGAGCGGCCGCCCGAGGACGCCGCCCTTGCCGTTGATCTCCTCGACCGCGATCTCCGCGGCGCGGGCGGGATCGGCGTCGTAGGGCGCGATGAAGCCGCTTTGGGCGATGGCCGCGCCGAAAATGATGGGATCTTTGGTCTGAGCCGCTGCCGTGCCGAGGGATGCCAAGCCCACCGCCATGGCGGCTGCAACGGAAAACAGTCCTCGAACGCGCATGATCTACCTCCCTGCTGGCTGGAGCGCCGCTGTGATGGCGCCGTTATTTCATCTTGAACCCTTCCTCGTATCGGACACTTCACTGAGCCGCGTCGGCGCCAAGCTGGCCGCGTCGATGCCGAGCGCGAGGAGGTCGTCGGGAAAGGGAAGCCCTGAGGCCAGGGCACCGGCGATCCGCCCCATGGCCGGGGCCGTCTGAATGCCGTAGCCGCCCTGCCCGGCGAGCCAGAAGAAATTCTCGCTCTCGGCGTCGAACCCCACGACCGGCGTCTTGTCTCGGAAGAAGCTGCGCAGCCCGGCCCATTTGCGGTCGATGCGCTTGACCTTGAATGCGGCGGCGGCCTCGATGCGGTCGACCGCCACCGCCACATCGATTTCTTCCGGCTGAGCGTCGCAAGGCGGCGAGGGCGTCTCATCCGCCGGCGAGCCGAGCAGCTTGCCGGCTTCGGGCTTGAAGTAGAACTCTTCGGCCACGTCCAGGATGATCGGCCAGCGCGTGACGTCGCTCGCGGGATCGGGCGAGAAGATGACGGCGGTTCTGCGCTTCGGGACCAAGCCGAGGGGTGCCGCCCCTGCCTGGCGCGCGACATCGTCGGCCCACGCGCCGGCGGCATTGACGAGGATGCGCCCGACAACGGTCCCGCGCGACGTTTCGGCATGCCATTCGCCGCCGCGCCGTTCGAGCGCGACCACCTCGGCATCGCACAGGATATGCGCGCCCTGCCGCGTCGCGCCGCGCAGGAAGCTGCTGTGGATCGCGTTGACGTCGAGATCGCTCGCCAACGGCTCCAGCACGCCGCCGGCGAGATAATCGGCGCGGATCATCGGTGCCGCGGCGCGGGCATGGGATGCGTCCAAGCGCCTGACCGAGGGTACCAGCGGCGCCGTTTCCGCATAGAGCCGGTCGAGCGCGTCGAGCTGGTCCGCGCGGCCGATTGCCAGCGACGGGCGCGGCAGGAGGAGCGGATGCTCGGAAAATCCCGCGGGCGGCGAGGTGAAGAAGGCCCGGCTGCCGACGGTCAGGGCGCGAATGCTCGAATTCCCATACGCCTCCGCAAACACGGCGGCCGAGCGGCCGGTCGTGTGATAGCCCGGCTGCGACTCGCGCTCCAACACGACGACGCGCGTCCTTGTCGCGAGATGAAAGGCGGCCGAGGCCCCCGCGATGCCAGCTCCGATGACGACGACGTCATAGCGTTGCATTAGGGCGGTTATGACAGCACACTTCGGTCATCAATTGAAACAGAAATTTTTCCGATATGAAAACTCGCTCGCCGATCCCAACCTTCAGGACTAGAGACGCGATCCGCTTTGAGCGCAGCTCGTTCGGTGCACGGCTGCGCAAGCTGCGCAAGGATAATGGCTGGACGCTCGCGGAAGTCGCGGCAAGGACGGGTATTGCGCTGTCGACAATTTCCAAGGCGGAGCGTGGCCAGGTTTCCTTGACCTATGACCGGCTCGTTCAACTCGCCCGCGGGCTCAACATCGACTTCGGCGCGATGTTCTCGAATGGAAATGCGTCCGGCGCGGATCAGGTGATCGCCGTGACACGCCGAGGCAAAGCGAAACGGCTCGAGACGGATTGCTACGTCTACGGAATGCTCTGTACGGAGCGACGGGGCAAGCGGATGGTTCCCATCCTCGGCCGTATCAAGGCACGGAGCATGGAGGAGTTCGAGACTCTCATCCGTCATCCCGGAGAGGAATTTCTCTACGTGCTCGAGGGAGTTCTCTCGGTACGGATCGATGGCTGCGCGCCGATGAAGCTGCATGCCGGCGACAGCATCTACTTCGATAGTGGCCGCGCGCATGCCTATTTGAGCGCCGGCAAGAGAGATGCCGTGGTCCTCGTCGTCTGTTGGCAAACCGACGGCGCGGATGAACTGCCCAGCCGACAATTGTGAACCCTGCCCGGCCGGACCGGGACCAGGACCCCGCGCCTTTTAGGGCTTCATCCTAACTGGTCGGTGACACTGCCGAATCGCGGCCGTGCCGGTCTGCTCGCGCAACCGCGGCGCCAGACAGGACGGACAGAGACATCCTTCGATCACGGTCGGCATAGGCCGCAATTCGATTTGCGCGCACCAACAATCAGGACCGGGAATGCACGCGATCGAAGCGCCGCATCTCGCGCAGCGCGCGACGGTCATGGCGCGCCGTTAACCCGCTCGAAGCGCCGGCGATCGGCGAGCACCGCGACAGAGAGGGTCTTCTTTATCGAAGAATCGAACGCCCCCACCAGGCGAGCGTATTCCGCGCCATCGGTGCCGATGTGAAGGTTCTCGACAATCCACTCGGCTCGCGAGCGCCCGAACACACCGGGATGAGCGTCTCGAAAGCGTTGTCCCCGTTCAATACGTGACGGCATAAACGCACCTGCTTACACGGCGCATTGTACCGCCGCTCTCACAGGAGAGGACACGGAAAGCAGATGGATGCCGGCGAAAGTCCGGCGGTGTTGCTCCCGAGAAACACTGTGCGACAACCCTCAGGCTACCACCGCGCCTGGCGGCTCCTGCATGATCATCTCGACGCCGCCCCCATCAGGACAGGCGGCTGAACGCATGGTGACGCGCCTGCATCGCGAGCCGGGGCCAATTGAAGAAGGCGGCGATCCACAGCAACAGGATCGGGCCGAAGATCGGCAGCAGCAGCAGGAGCAGCCACCACTTCGTGCGGCCCGATCTGTGGACGATGTTCAACAGTGGCACGCCGAGTATGACGGCTTCGGCCAGCACGGGGGTGAATAGCAACAGAAGAAGAGATTGATCGCTCATCCGTGCCCCCTTCGCGCTCGCTCGCCTGCCGGCTTTGACGATCTGACCGATGATGCGCCCGCCGAGCGCCGCGCGCGGGTGACCCGGGTCACTGTCTCGATTCGGGCGGCTTTCCATGAGGCCTGGACAAGGCATCTCGCATTTGGCGCCACTCTCGCAGCGAGCTCGGCACGCATCGCCCGGTCGGCGGCAAGTTCGGCCTCGGGCTTCTGCTCAAGAAGCCGCGCAATAGCCGCCGGCTGACGCGGATCGAACTCGCGCATGCCTGGCGCAACGGTCGCGACTGCCATGGGGTTCCGGCGTGGCAACCGAGAAGGTTCGATCTGGGCCCGTCGTGGCGCTCTACCGCCATGTCAGGTCGAGATCCGCCGCGCGATCTATCTAGGGACTGGTACTAGCACCGCCCATTGAAGAGGGCAATAGTCGTCCTGCCCCGGCAGCGTAATGCCGGTGCGCGGATCGACCAGCAACCCTTCGGAGTTCCGCGGGCCATAGGGGTCGTATCCCGGTCCGGTATAGCAGCCCGCCAAGAGCAGCGCGGCCGCGCACAGCGCGAGAACGAGCACCGAGCGACGCTTGAAATGGGATGGCAGCAATGAGGCACCTTTTCAGATGAAGCCCTGGCACATCATCAGCCCCAGGTGATCGTCGATCAAGGCCGAGTGCTCGCTCTGCCGACAACCCGATGAGCAGGACGGCGCGTCATTGCCGGGAACGCTATCTCGGTTAGGGCACGATGGACAGTGTGGAGGCATCGCCACCGCGACAGCGCTTCGGCACGTTCATGCGAGGCGCGGAAGGGGCGCGCATAGGCGCAAACCCGCGCTTATCTTTGCCAAGCGGTATTCTGCCCGGCGCCGCGATCCGAAAACACGAGCAGGGCGCTTCCTGCCGCAACCGCCACATATTGCGTTCCGTCGGCTCTGTAGGTTATCGGCGCCCCTGCTATTTTGCCGCCACATTCGAAGGACCACAGCAACTTCCCCGTTTGCGAATCGAGCGCGAACAAGGTCGTCTGGTCGCCGCCGAATACCACGTCACCGGCGGTCGAAAGAACGCCGCCGATGTCATTGTCGACGCGACGCGGCTTGCGGCGATACTCCCAGGCGATGTCACCGGTCGACGCGTTCAACGCGCGAATGGCGGTATAAAACGAGGTGTCCCGCTCTCGAGGCCAGTTCTGAGCTGCCGATTGCGTGTCGCTGCCGTCGTTCGGAAAGTACACCATGCCTTGTTCCAACACGGGGACGAAGATGAGATCGCGCGCCCTGTCGAAACTAGTACCGCTGCACAGGGATTATGACTCGTTGGGGATGACAGGGTAAGCACGAGCCATTTTGGCGCGAGCACGTTCGGTGGTGAACATCCACTCGATGCGCGCGCCGGCAGCGTTGCGCTGCTCCTCCCATGCCGCAATCTCGGCGATGAGTTGGTCACGCTCGGCGATGCGGCGGTCGAGGCATTGACCGCGCAACACGCCGATCTCGATCTCGACCATGTTGAGCCAGCTCGCGTGCTTGGGGACGAAGTGGAAGTCGAGACGGCGCAGGATGCGGTGCGCCTCCGGGGCGGGGAAGGTTTCGTAGATCGCGCCGGCGGAATGGGTCGACAAATTGTCGAGCACGACGCGGATCTGCTCGGCTTGCGGACAATGGATGTCGACGAGGTCACGCATACATTCGGCGAAGTCGCGCGCCGCCCGATGCTCGGTCACCTTCACCTTGCGCCATGGCTGGTGAGCGTCGAGAAAGATAAAGAGGTTCACCGTGCCATTGCGCCGGTACTCGCAGTCATAGCGTTCGAGCCGCCCGGGCTCGGCGGGGATCGGTTGCCGGACCTCGCCGATCAGCTGGGTCGGGCTCTCGTCGAAGCAGACCACCGGCCGCTGCGGGTCGGGCGCCTCGGCGTAGAGGTCGAGCACATCCTCCATGCGCGCGACGTAGGCGCCGTCGACCTGCGGGATGCACCACATGTCCTTGCGCCAGGGCTTGAGATGGTTCTCGGCCAAGCGTCGCCGCACCGTCTCACGCGACAGCTCTTCGTGCTCGGTGAGCTTGACCATGGCGCCAGCCAAGAGCTCCAAGGTCCAGCGGGCGCGCCCCGCGGGCGGCTTCGAACAGGCGGTGGCGACGAGAAGCGCCTCTTCCTTGCCGGACAGCTTGCGCTCGGCCCCCGGCCGCGGCTCCTCGCTCAGCGCCGCCGGCAGGTTGCCTTCGACGAAGCGGCGCTTGGTCCGGTACACCGTCGAGCCGCCGACGCCGACGCTCGCCGCGATATCGTCATCCTTCACCCCGGCGTCGGCGGCGAGCAGGATCTGGGCCCGCTTGAGCTTGCGCGCCGGCTGCTTGCCGCCGCTCAGCAGCGCCGTCAATTCGTCGCGCTCGACTTCGCTCAGCTCGACCCGGTACCGTACATTCATCGCTGCCCCCCAGAGGTTGAGGGCACAACAGATGAATCAGAGTTCGGGCCAATGTCGCCCCTTATCCACGCCCAGCTTCACCGAAAAGCAGGGGCAATATTTGGCTTTCATCGACGCCTACACCCGGGTCATGGGCCGGCCACCCGCCGAGGCCGACCTGCAACGCCACTTCCGCGTCACCCCGCCATCCGTGCACCAGATGATTCTCACTCTCGAACGAGCCGGCCTCATTCGCCGCCAGCCCGGTGTCGCACGCAGCATTACCGTTCTCATCGATCCTAAGCACCTGCCGATGCTACAAAACCAATCCGTCAAAACCTCTGTGCAGCGGTACTAGGCCGAATCCCTGCTTGGAAGAGGTCGGTTCGCCACCTTATTTACCTTCGGAAGACAATACCCCTGCGGGGCTTGCCGCACTCTTAGAGCCGATCCAGAAAGTTGTTGAGTCGAGAGAATCAGTTGTGATTCCTTGTGTGGCACCCGAACCGTTGCTGAGGGGTGCCGGATGTGGAAGCCCGAACATCGCCGCGCCGCCGACCGTCG
>Ga0209062_1003232_pt1 | contig 19261 bp, 16 predicted proteins | sample Coa_R2_2_FD_187158 | JGI IMG/M metagenome (GOLD analysis project Ga0209062, IMG submission 187158) | Surface soil microbial communities from Centralia Pennsylvania, which are recovering from an underground coalmine fire - Coalmine... | ecosystem: Environmental > Terrestrial > Soil > Unclassified...
TGGGTGCGCGGAGAGCATCCATGATGGCGAGACTTGGCGCCAGTTGGCGGACTTTCGATTTTCGCTAAGTTTCCAATTCTCCATGTAATTCAGCATCTTACGGCCTTTTCTGCGATAACCTGACGTTGCGTTCAATGTAGCGCGTGAGGCGTCGCGTGGTCGATTGGGGGTGGGTGCGGGGCCGCGCCGTAACGTGGCCCGAGCCGGGCCGTGCGGCACCGTGGGTGCCGCGGCTTCCCGATCTGTCCCGTTTCGGCCAACGTGTCGTGCCGTGGATCGCGGCTGAGGTCGCGCCCGGCCGGCTGATGCCGTGGCTGCCGGTCGCCTTCGGCGGCGGGGTTGCGATCTATTTCGAGGCCGATCGCGAGCCGACCTGGTGGGCCGCGGTGGCGCTCGCGGTGGTGCTCGCAGCGATCGCGGTCGCGGCGCATCGCCGGCCGATCGCGTTTCCGCTCACGCTGGCGCTCGCCGCGGTCGCGGCCGGCTTTGCGACCGCGACCGTGCGCACCCGCCTCGCGGTCCATCCGGTGCTCGCCAAGCCGCTCTACAACGTCAACCTGTCCGGCTACGTCGAGGCGCGCGAGGAGCGCGAGCGCACCGATCGCATCACGATCCGGGTCTACTCGATCGAGGCGCCGCGGTTCGACCAGGAGCTCGAGCGGGTGCGGCTCTCGGTCAAGAAGGGCACGGCGCCGCCGGTCGGTGCCTATATCGCGCTGAAGGCGCGCCTGTCCCCGCCGTTGCAGCCGCTGCGCCCGGGCGGCTACGACTTCGCCCGCGAGCTCTATTTCCGCGCCATCGGCGCCAGCGGCTTTGCGACCGGCCCGATCACCATCGCGCCGCCTCCCGAGCCGCCGGGCCGCTATCTGCGTTTCCTCGCCTTCATCGAGAACATCCGCGACACCGTCGACGCGCGCATCCGTGCGGTCGCCAAGGGCGACGCCGGCGCGATCGCCTCGGCGCTGCTCACCGGCCGGCGCGATGCGCTCACCCAACAGGTCAACGACGCGATGTACATCTCGAGCCTCGCGCACGTGCTGTCGATCTCGGGCTATCACATGGCGGTTGTCGCGGGCGTGGTGTTCTTCTTCGTGCGCGCGATCCTTGCGCTCATTCCCGGCCTCGCGCTGCGCCGCCCGATCAAGAAATGGGCGGCCTTCGCGGCCCTCCTGGTCGCGACCTTCTACCTCGAGCTTTCCGGCGCCGAGGTCGCGACCCAGCGCTCCTACTTCATGACGGCGATCGTCCTGCTCGGCGTTCTCGCCGATCGCCCGACGCTCACCTTCCGCAGCCTCTCGGTCGCGGCGCTGGTCGTGCTCATCTTCGCGCCCGAGGCGGTGGTGCATCCGAGCTTCCAGATGTCGTTTGCGGCCACCCTCGCCTTGATCGCGCTTTATCAGCACGGGCTGCCGTGGATCGCGGCGCGGCGCGATTCATCGTTCGCGGCGCGGGCCGCGCTGTGGGGCGGCCGCGAGGCGGTGTCGCTGTTTCTCGCCTCGCTGGTCGCAGGATTTGCGACCACGCCCTACGCGGCGTTTCACTTCCATCGCCTCGCCCCCTACGGCGTGCTCGCGAACCTCGCCGCCATGCCGGTCGTCTCCGCCGTCGTGATGCCGGCCGGCATGCTCGGCATCGTCGCGATGCCGTTCGGCTACGACGCGCCGTTCTGGCGGCTGATGGAGCTCGGCATCGACTGGATGGATACGGTCGCGCTATGGGTCGCGAGCCTGCCGGGTGCGGTCGGGCGCATGCCGGCGTTCGGCTCAGGCACGCTGGCACTCGGCACTGCCGGCCTCCTGATCGTGTGCCTCCTGCGCACGCCGCTTCGCTGGACCGGCGCGCTGGTGTTCGGGGTCGCGTGCGCCTTCGCCTTTACGACCGCGCAGCCCGACGTGATGGTCTCGGCGAGCGGCGACAGCTTCGCGGTGCGCGGGCCGGATGGGCGGCTGCAGGTGATCAAGCTCGGCAACGACGCCTTCGCGATCCGCGAATGGCTCGCCGCCGACGCGGACGCGCGCGGCGACGCCCGCGCGGTCGCGGCCGCCGTGAAGGCGCGTGCCGGCTACACCTGCGACGACGAAGGCTGCGTCGCGCGCCTCGCCGGCGGCGGCGTGGTGGCGATCGGGACGTCGCCGGCGGCCATGGCCGATGATTGTGTCCGTGCCGTGCTGGTGCTCACCACGCGCGCCCCGCCGCCGGCCTGCAGCAGCCTGGTGATCGACCGCACGACGCCGCGGACGCTCGGCGCGCTGGCGCTGCGCCGTGTCGGCGAGGGCTGGGAGATCACGGCGGCGCGGCCGCGCGGCGAGGACCGGCCATGGCTGCCGGCGGCGCGCGAGGGCGCGGCGCACGTGAGCGTGCCCGCCGCCGGAAGTGCGGTCCAGCACGACGCGACGCCGAGCGAGGGGGACCTGCGGGCGGACGATTAGGAAGATCGGGCACACCATCGCGGTCCGGGACACGGCGCCGGACCCCACCTGTGCCGCATCGCGCAGATATCGGCCGCCTCGCCGCCCCGGCAACCTCGCAACGCGTCAAGCGTTAACCGGCGACAGACGAGAGCATCGTCGACGTGTGCACAAATGTCGCAGATCGTTGCGCGAGCTGTGCATGAGAGCGGCAGCGGACCACCGGCGCGCCTTTCTGGATGGCTTCCGTTGGCATTGGCACGCGGAGGCGGCTTGCGCGCCGGCGAGACGCTAGGTCCACGAAACGAGGCGAGGTTATGAACCAGAACCGCCCATCATCGGCAACCTCGCGCGATCTGACATGGTCACGACAGGTTCGCGTCGCGCTGACGGTCAATGGCAGGCAATTCAGCGACACCGTGCCGGCGCGCGTCACATTGCTCGATTGGCTGCGCGAGGGCGCCGGGCTGACGGGCACCAAGAAGGGCTGCAACGAAGGCGCCTGCGGCACCTGCACGGTGCTCATCGACGGCCGGCGGATGAACGCGTGCCTGACGCTCCTGGCGCAATGTCAGGGCCGTTCGGTCACGACCGTGGAAGGCATCGCCGGGCCGGACGGCACGCTGCACCCGGTCCAGCAGGCGTTCATCGAGCATGACGCGCTCCAGTGCGGCTACTGCACGCCGGGGCAGGTCGTCTCGGCCGTCGCCTGCATCGCGGAAGGCCATGCGACGGACGAAAGCAGCGTGCGCGAATGGATGAGCGGCAACGTCTGTCGATGCTCGTGTTATCCGCAGATCACGGCTGCCGTGCTCGATGCCGCAAAGCGCATTGGGGACAAAGCGCAGGGTGGCGCGTCATGAAAGCGTTCGACTATGCGTGCAGCACGGATCCGCACCAGGTCGCCGCAGCCCTGCACGTGCCGGGCACCGCAATCGTCGCCGGCGGCACCGAGATTCTCAATTGGATGCGTCTCGGCATTGCGGCTCCGGACCGGCTCATCGATATCGACGGGCTGACCGGTGCGACCGATGTGCGCGTCGATGCAAACCATCTCTCCGTCGGCGCGGGCGTGACCCTCAACGCGGTCGGCGAAAACACGCAAGTGCGCCAATACGCGCACGTGCTGGCCGAAGCTTGCTTGCAGGCCGCCTCCGCGCAGGTGCGCAACCGCGCGACCCTCGGGGGCAATGTTCTGCAAAAAACGCGCTGCGCCTATTTCCGTTCGGAGGACCCGCTCCCGTGGCCCTGCAACAAGCGCAACGCCGGGACCGGTTGTGCGGCGCGGTCGGGGAGCAATGAGCGTCACGCCATTTTCGGCTGGATGGACGCATGCGTCGCGGTCCAGCCGTCGGACCCCGCCGTCGCGCTCGCCTGCCTGGATGCCGAAGCCGTCGTGATATCCGCCCGAGGCGAACGGAGCGTTGCCTTGACGCAGTTTCACTTCACGCAAGAGGAGGCGGCGAGCGCCGGGGGCGATCCCGCGCAACTCGAGACGCGGCTCGGTGCCGACGACGTCATCGTGCGCTATCGCATTCCGTTGCGGCCGGGCTCGCGCTCGGCCTACGTCAAGGTCCGCGAGCGCGCGAGCTATGAATACGCGCTGGTCTCCGCCGCGGCGGCCGTCGAGCTCGACGGCGATCGCATCCGGTCGGCGCGCATCGCGCTCGGCTCGGTGGCGCAGCGCCCATGGCGTCTCGTGGAGGCGGAAGCGCGACTGCGTGGCATGCGCCTTGCCCGGGATGCGATCGATACGGCGCTCCATGGTGCCATGGGCGCCGCTCGTCCGCTGGCGCGAAATGGCTACAAGATCATGCTGGCGCACAATGCCGCGCGGCGTGCGCTGCTCCTGGCGGGAGGGCTCGCATGACTGCCGCACAGACGATGTCGCGCGTCGAAGCACCGCTGAAGGTGACCGGCGCGGCAAAATATGCGGCGGACCACACGCCGCCCGGAACGTTGCACGCCGTGCTCGTCGGGGCGCCAGCCCCCGCCGGACGCATCACCGGCATCGATACGGCGGCCGCGCTGGCGGAGTGCGGCGTCGTGAAGGTCCTCACCGCCAAGGACATGCCGAGATTCGGCGAGGTGAAGCCTCCCGCGGCCGTCCTTTCGCTTCCGCTGCAAGAAAATATCTTCCGCTTCGAAGGCGAGCCGGTCGCGCTCGTGCTCGCCGAGAGCATCGAGGCCGCGGAGGCGGGGCGAGCGGCGGTGGTCGTTCGTTTCGACGCCGCAACGCCGGTCCTGCCGGGGAGCGGATGGCGCGAGCCGCCGCCGACGCCGCGCCTTCTGGGCGACGATGTCGCGCTGGGCGATGCGGCGTCCGGGCTGGCGCAGGGCGCCGTGAAGATCGATCAGGCCTATTTTCAAGAAGCCCGCCACCACAATGCGATGGAGACGGCCGCAACGGTCGCGCAGTTCGAGAACGGCAAGCTCACGCTTTGGGACTCGGTCCAGGCCAGCGGCAATGTGCCGCCGGTCGTGGCGGCGGCGCTCGGCATGAACGCGGACGACATCCGGGTGATTTGTCCGCATACCGGCGGCGGCTTCGGCTCGAAAGGCTACGTCTGGCCGCACCAGATCATCGCGGCCGCCGCCGCCCGCATCGTGCAGCGCCCCGTCAAGCTGCACTTGCGGCGCCACGACCAATTCGTCTGCGTGGGTTATCAGCCACGGCTCGAGCAGCGCATTCAACTCGCCGCGACACGCGATGGCCGATTGACCGCGATCGTCCACGAGGCCGTCAATGCCTGCGCCATCGCCGATACTTATGTCGAGCCGGCGACCGAAGCGAGCAAATCGCTCTATGCCGCACCGGCGATCCGCACGCGGCAATGGCTCGAGCGCTCGAATATCAATGTCCCAACGCCGATGCGGGCGCCGGTGGAAGGGCCTGGGTTATGGGCGCTCGAAAGCGCGATGAACGAGCTTGCGGCCGCGCTCGAGATCGATCCGCTCGACCTGCGCCTGTTCAATCACGCCGACGTCGAGCCGATGACGAAGAAGCCGTGGTCGTCGAAGAAGCTGCGCGAAGCCTATCAAGAGGGCGCGCGGTTGTTCGGCTGGGCCGGCCGCGACCAGCGGACGCGCCAGGACGGCCCCTGGCGCATCGGCTATGGGATGGCGACATCGACCATGGGGAGCTTCCGCTTCGCGGCCGGCGCGCGCGTGCGGCTCAAGGCCGACGGGACCGCCCGCATCGAAGCGAACACGCACGACATCGGCACCGGCACGCAAACGGTGTTCTGCAGAATTGCGGCGGAAGAGCTTGGCTTGCCCATCGAGAATGTCTCGATTGCCTGGGGCGATACGCGCCTTCCGCCGTCGGGCCCGGTTTATGGCTCGAGCGCAACCGGCGGGACGGGCAGCGCCGTGGCGCTGGCCTGCCGGGAGCTCAAGGCTCAGCTTGGTCGGCTCGGCGCCGGCAATGATCCGCGTACGCTGCTGGGCGAGGCCGGCCTGCCCGAGATCGTCGCCGACGGCGCCTTCACGCTTCCGGGCGGCGCGCCCTTCAATGCCAACGGCGATGGCACGCCTTTCGCCATGAGCACCTGGGGCGCTATTTTCGTCGAGGTCGGCATCGATCCGGAATTCGGTCTCGTGCGGTTGAGGCGCGCGGTCGGCGCCTATTCGGCCGGGCGCATCATCAATCTCAAGACCGCCATCAGCCAGATGACGGGCGGCATCATCTGGGGATGGGGCAAGGCGACGATGGAAGAAAGCGTGCAGGATCCCACGACCGGCGCATGGCTGGCAAAGAATCTCTCCAATGTGGCCGTGCCGGTCAACGCGGATATTCCAAGCGATATCACGATTCATTTCGTGGAAGAGTACGACGAGCACGCAAGCGCCATCGGCGCACGCGGCATCGGCGAGCTCGGGGCGACCGGCGTGGACGCGGCCGTGGCCGCGGCGATCTTCGATGCCGTCGGCGTGCGGATCCGGGAGCTTCCCATTCTGCCGTGGAAGATTCTCGGCGAGCATGCGCCCGGCTGAGGCAGTGAGCGTTGCAGATTCGGGATGCGGCCTCACGCGAGGATAGAGATGCGTCTGGCTGCTCATCCCAAGGCTTTCGCACGGGTGGAAGCGGCGCAGCTTGCGTTCGACGGGCCAGTCGACGGCGTCTGGCTGAGCGATCACTTCGGCGTGGTCGTCGACCTCGAGATCGGCGCTGATCGCCCGAATTGAAGCTCCGAGCGCCCCTCGCCCGGCTCGCTTTGCTCACACCCGTTTCGCCTGCGGGCAACGGGGAGAGCCTATCGCTTCGGCTCCGGCCCGCCCACCGCCCGCATCGCCTCGCGCACGGCGAGCACGAGCACGCTCATCGGATAAGGCTTCGGCAGCCAGCCCAGCGGCTCGCACGGCGCGGCCCGCCGCCGCGTTTCCGCATCCGCATAGGCGCTCGCGAACAGCGAGCGAATGCGTTTGGCCTGGTAGATTTCCAGCGCCGCCTCGATGCCGTCGCGCGCGCCGTCGAGCCTGATGTCCATGACCACGAGGTGCGGCTGCTCGGCGAGCGCCAGCGTGACCGCCTCCTCGGCCGACGTTGCGATGCCGACGACGCTGTAGCCGGCGCTTTCGAGCTCGGCCTCCATCTCGGCGGAGACGAGAAAATCATCCTCCACGATCAGCACCCTGGGAACGGCCGCGGCGGCCCGCCCGGCGCCGGAGGACTCGTCGCGCGCGAACAGCCGCCGCGGGCCGGATTGCGCGGCGAGCCGCACGGTCGAGGCGTTGGGCAATTGCAGGCGCTTAGGCTGAGGCTTCGGCACGGACACGCTCATTGAAGTGGACCGCGCAACGCATCGCGCCCGCCTTGGTGAATTCAAGCTTTCCTTTGAGCTGGCGCGCCAGCGCCTGTACGAGGGCGAGACCTGATGAGCGCACGCCCGGGGCCGGCGTGAAGCCCGGGCCATCGTCTTCCACGTAAAGCTCAAAAGCCGCCCCATTGTTCGTCAAGCCGACGCGGATCTCACCGGGCTCGTTGCGCAATCCGTGCTTGACCGCATTGGTGAGGAGCTCGTTGAGAATGAGGGCGAGCGGTGCCGCGGCGTCGTTCCACAGCGACCCCTGCGCGACCTCGACCCGGATGTGCGCCTTGCCGGCGAAAGTCTGCTGCGCAGTTCGGCAGACGCTGTCGAGAAACTCCTGCGCCGAGAAGGTGGTGCCGCCCGGGGTGTTGTAGAGCACCTGCTGGGCCGCCGCCATGGCGCCGACGCGGCGGCTCGCATCCTCGAGAACGCTGCGCGCGTCCGAGTTGCGCGTCCCGCGCATCGCCGAGTTCAGCAGCACGTGCAGGACCTGCAGGTTGTTCTTGACCCGATGATGGAGCTCGCGCAGTAGCAGACGTTGGTGCGTCTCGGCGTGCTTGCGCTCGCTGATGTCGACCAGCATGTTGATGCCGCCGACCACCCTTCCATACGCGTCGCGCAGCGGCGTCGGATAAGGGATGAAGGGCACGCGGGTGCCATCGGGCCGCTCAGCGACCGCCTCGACGTTGCGGATGATGCGGCCTTCCTTCAGCGCGATCGCCATCGGACACTCCTCGTGCGGGAGCGGCGTTCCGTCGGGCCAGTAGAGCTTCCAGGTGACGCACCACTTGTCGACGCCGACGATCGGCCGATGGCCGGACAGCTCCACGGCCGCCTCGTTGAAGTAGGTCAGCGTGCCGTCCGCATCGGTCGTGTAGATCGCGGCCGGGATGGCGGCGAGCAGGTCCTGCAGCCGCTGCTCGCTCGCACGCAGCTCCGCCTCCGCGCGTTTGCGCGCCGTGATGTCGCGCGCGATCTTCGAGGCGCCGACGATGCGGCCCTCGGCATTGCGCAGCGGCGAGATCGTCAGCGAGACGTCGAGCAGACGCCCGTCCTTGCGGCAGCGGACGGTCTCGACGTGGTCGACCCGCTCGCCGCGGCGCAAGCGGGCGAGGATCTCCGGCTCCTCGTCCTGGCGATCGGCGGGAATGATCCGGGTGATCGGCTGCCCGATCATCTCTTCGGCCGTGAAGCCGAAGATGCGCTCCGCGCCGGCGTTCCAGCTGGTGACGATGCCGTCGAGGTTCTTGCTGATGATGGCATCGTCGGAGGACGCCACGATCGAGGCGAGTCGGCGGGCTGCCGTGTCGGCCGCCTCGAGCTCGGTGACGTCGGCAAGCGACGAGACCCAACCGACCACATGACCGTGGGCGTCGTGTTCCGGCAGGTAGATGCCGCGGAAGACGCGCGCGCCGGCGGCCGGATAACGCAGCTCGGTCTGCCATTCGACCCGCTCGCCGCCGAGAACCTTTTCGATGTGCGGCCGCAGCGCGGCGAGGTTGCGCTCGCCGATGATGTCGGCGATCGGCTGGCCGACGAACTCGGCGGCCTCGCGGCCGACCTTGCGGGCGTAGGCCGGGCTGACGTAGCGGTAGCGCAGGTCGCGGTCGCAACGAACGATCATGAACGGCGTGATGTTCATGACGAGGTCGATCTCGGCTTCCTTGGCGCGAGCGCGCTCCTCCGCGTCGATCCGCGCGAGGTTGAAGGCGAGCTGGCGCGCGATGACGACCGCCAGGGCGATTTCCTGGTCGCCGAAGGCGTGCGGCGCCGCATGGTAGCTCATGAACTTACCGATCAGCCGTCCGCCGGCGAGGAGTGGGATGAACGAGAGCGCCGCGATGCCCTCGGCCTCCAGCGCGCCGCGCAGGGCAGGTGGCAGGTCGCCCGCCGTGACGTCCGCGATCCAGACCGGCTGCGGGTCCGGCGCGTCGGCCGGCCAAGGTGAATGGCCCTCGACGGCCGCACGATAGGAGGCGGACAGGCCGCGCCAGGCGACGAAGCGCATCACGCCGGCGGCATCGGCCAACAGCACCGAGGCGCGCTCGCAGCCGAGCACGGCCACGATGGCGTCGAGCGCCGCCGCGTACATGTCGTCGCGCGAGGCGGCGCGCTGCAGGCGGTCGGTGAGCTCGTGGAGGGCGGCCTGCTCGCCCGCCTTGCGCGACAGCGCCACCTCCGCCTCGCGCCGCTGCTCGATCTGCCGGGCGAGGGCGTCCTCGGCGCGTCTCAGGTCGCTGCGATCGACGAGCAGGTTGACGACGCCCACGAGCTCGCCCGCGTCGTCGAAGACCGGCGTCGGGTGGGCCGCGAATGGAACCCGGGTACCGTCGGGTCGCTCGGCGATCTCCTCCATGCCGCCGACTGCCCGTCGCTGCTTGATGGCCAGCGCGGCCGCAGATTCGTCGTGCGGCAAAGGCGTTCCATCCGGCTGGTAGAGCTTCCACGCGCCCGACCAGGATGCCGTGCCGGGGGCGGGGCGGCGTCCCCACAAGGCCGCGGCCGCCTCGTTGTAGAAGGTGACCCGACCTTCGCGATCGAGGCTGTAAATGGGGGCCGGCAGCGCGGCCGCAATGGTGCGGAAGTCGGCCTCGTTGGCGCGAAACACTGGCGGAAGAGTGGATGCCAGAACTTCCGCACGGCTCATAACGGGTGATGTCCCAACGGCACAACGATGATCATGCGATAACGCTGGACGTTACAGGATCGTTCCGAGGCGGTCGAGAAGCCTCGATGACCGCCACAGCTTGCCCGGGTCTGGGGCCTCGTTCCGGCGCTTTGGGGGCCGCTTGGGGCCGCCTTGGCGCCCTGGAGGCTTGCTTGGAACTGGCTCTGGCTTGGGTCTGGCTTTGGCCTCTGCCTGGCGGATTCTAACTGGGCCCCTTGGTAGGTACGGCCGGAAGGGCGGACGGCCGGACCGGCCGGATCAGGCAGAGCTGCTCCGATTTGCGTGCATATGCACGTAATCGGATTTGTGCCATATGGGCGCGGCGCCGCATGCAGGCGGCATTCGCAAGGGGAGAGATCGGGTGCGCATTCTGGTGGTCGGAGCCGGCTCGACCGGCGGGTATTTCGGCGGGCGCCTCGCCCAGGCCGGCCGTGACGTCACCTTCCTGGTGCGGCCGGCGCGGGCCGCGGCCCTGCGGGCCAAGGGGCTGCAGATCGTGAGCCCCTACGGCGACGTGACGCTCGCGCCGCAGCTCGTCACCGCCGACGCCCTCGAGGAGCCCTTCGACGTCGTGCTGCTGACCGTGAAGGCGTTCGCGCTCGACGCGGCGCTCGCCGACATGGCACCGGCGGTCGGACCGCAGACCATGATCCTGCCGGTGCTCAACGGCATGCGCCACGTCGATCGCATCGTCGAGCGCTTCGGCGCGCCGGCGCTGGTCGGATGCGTCGCCAAGATCGCGACGAACATCGACGGGGAAGGGCGGATCGTGCAGCTCAGCCGCCTGCAGGACCTCGCCTACGGCGAGATGGACGGCGCACGCTCGGCACGCGTGCAAGCGCTCGATGCGACGATGCAGGGGGCAGGCTTCCCGGCCCGTCTTTCGCCCGACATCCAGGTCGAGATGTGGGAGAAGTGGGATCTGCTCGCCGCGATCGGAGCCATCTGCTGCCTGATGCGCGGCAATGTCGGCGAGGTGAACGCCGCGCCGGGCGGAACGGCGTTTGCGATCGGCCTCATTGATGAGGTCGTCGCGGTGGTGACGGCCGAAGGGCATCCGCCGCGGCCCGCCTACCTCGCCGAGATGCGCAAGATGCTGACCGATCCGGCTTCGACCGGAACCTCATCGATGTACCGCGACCTGGTGCAAGGCCGCCCGGTCGAGGCCGAGCAGATCGTCGGCGACATGGTCGCGCGCGGCGCGCGGCACGAGGTGGCGACGCCGCTGCTCAACGCCGCGTATGCGAATTTGAGCGTTTATCAGAAGCAGATTGCCAAGGGTTAGCGTGGGCGCGGCAGGGTGGGCATATCAAAGGCGGCCGAGCCATTTCGGTTCATCACATTCGGTCGGACCCGCCGTGCCCACGCGGACCGGCTTCTCGCGTCGGCACAGCGGGTCCGCCTCCGTGCCGCATCGCCAACACCTCGGCCGCCTTGGATTTGTCCACCCTACGGCCGGCTAAATCGCCAGCGCGAAGTGCTCCATCAGGGCGCGGCGGCCGGCCGGGGTGATGCGCAGCGCGCGGCTGTCGCGCACGCGCTCGACCCATTTGAGATCGAAGCAGCGCTGCGCCAGCGCGGCTCCGACGGCGCCGCCGATATGTGGGCGGCGCTCGGTCCAGTCGATGCAGGGGCGGCAGAAGACACGGCGCCTGGCGCGCGCCGCCGCAAAATCGACGCCGAGCTTGCCGAGGAAATCGAGGCCGGCCGGGGTCACCTCGCCGGCCTCGTCGCCCAGCACCAGGAGCTCGCGCTCGGTCATGCGGTCGGCAAGGCCGACGCCGAGCGTGCCGGCGAAGTGGTCGTAGCAGGTGCGCGCATGGCGCATCTGCTCGTCGAGCCGCGTCTTGGGCTGGAAGCGGGGCGGCCCGAGCAGGGCGACATTCATGATGCCCTCGAGCATCTGCGCGACGTGCGGTCCGGCAAGGCGATAGTAGCGGTGGCGGCCCTGCTTCATCAGCCCGAGCAGGTTTGCGGCATGCAGCTTGGCGAGGTGGCCGCTGGTCGTCTGCGGCGAGACGCCGGCCGCATGGGCGAGCTCGGTCGCGGTGAGCGCGCGGCCGCCCAGGAGGGCGACCAGCATGCTGGCGCGGGCGGGATCGCCCACGAGCGATGCGACCTCGGCGATTTGCGGCGCGTTCGACACGGCTCGACATGGCTCGACGTGGCTCAACCCGCCCCGAATATAGGCCGTCGGTCGCGCCTTGCCACGCGCGATGCTACGGCTGGAACCGTAGCGTTCGGGATGGCCAAAAACAGTCTGGCTTCCGATCTTGGCCGCACAGCCAGGAGGCCGTTATGGACCGCAACTTCGATCACACGCCCGCAAACGCAAGCGCATCTGCATGTGTTTCCGTATCCCCGCAAAAGCCCCGCGTGTTCTACGGCTGGCTGGTCGTGGCGGCGGGCTTTGCGGTGACCTTCGTCGGCTTCGGCTGCGTCTACTCGTTCACCGCCTTCATCGAGTCCCTCGAGCACGATTTCGGCGCCTCGCGCGGCGCGGTCTCGGCCGTGTTCTCGCTCGCCGCCTTCATCTATTTCGGGCTCGGTAGCCTCAGCGGGCCGCTCGCCGACCGGTTCGGATCGCGCCGCCTCGCGCTCGCCGGCATGATCCTAGTGGGCCTGAGCATGGCGGCGGCGGGCGCCGCGCAGAATCTACCGGAAATCCATGCCGCCTACGGCCTCGGCATGGGCATCGGCGTTGGCCTCGCTTACGTGCCGGCGATGGGCGCGACGCAGCGCTGGTTCCTGCGCTATCGCGCGCTCGCGTCGGGCCTTGCCAGCAGCGGCATCGGCGCCGGCACGCTCGTGGTGCCGCTCGTCGCCGCGCTGCTGATCGCGTGGCTCGGATGGCGCGAGGCCTTTCTCGTGCTCGGCGTCGCGGCGGCGCTGATCGGCGCCGGCTCGGCGCTCCTGATCGCCAACGATCCGCGCGAGCGCGGCCTTGCGCCCGACGGCGCGGCGGCCCCGCCCGATGGCGATGCGGCGAAGCGTATCGCGGGCGCTGCGATTGTCGACGCCGTGAGATCACGCCGCTTCATCCTGCTCTACGTCGGCTGTCTCGCCTGCGCGTTCGGCGTGTTCGTGCCGTTCGTGCACCTCGTGCCCTATGCGGTCGACCACGGCATCGCGCGATCCTCGGCCGTGCTGCTGGTGAGCGCGATCGGCGTCGGCAGCACGATCGGCCGCTTCTTCCTCGGCGGCCTCGCCGACCGGTTCGGGCGCGAGATCAGCCTGATGGCGACGTTCCTCGGCATGGCGCTCGCGCTGGTGATCTGGCTCGTCTCGACCAGCTTCTGGCCGCTCGCGCTGTTCGGCTTCATCTTCGGCAGCGCCTATGGCGGCTGGGTCGGCCTCCTGCCGGCGGTGGTGATGGACTATTTCGGCGGCCGCAATGTCAGCGGCATCATCGGCATCCTCTACACGAGCGCCGGGATCGGCACGCTGATCGGCCCGAGCGCCGCCGGCTTCGCGTTCGACGTGAGCCACAGCTACACGATGCCGATCCTGATCAGCATCGGCGGCAACCTGGTCGCGGCGGCGTTGACGTGGATCATGCGGCGCGGGGACGCGTAGCCCGCATGGAGCGAAGCGGAATGCGGGGAAAGGCCTTCCTCGGCTTGCGGCGCTTCGGGCCTTCATCCGGGTACGAGGACGCTGTCATTGCGAGCGAAGCGCGCTGCGCGCGCCTCGCAATGACGGAGGCCGCCTCAGTACTTCCGAAAGAGCCCGACCATCTTGCCCTGGATCTTCACCCGGTTGGGCGGGAGGATGCGGACCTCATAGGAGGCATTCGCGGGCTCGAGCGCGATCGACGCGCCGCGGCGGCGGAAGCGCTTGAGGGTGGCTTCCTCCTCGTCGATCAGCGCGACCACGATGTCGCCGGTGTCGGCGGCCTCGGTCTTCTTGATCAGCGCCATGTCGCCGTCGAGGATGCCGGCCTCGATCATCGAGTCGCCGCGCACCTCGAGCGCGAAGTGCTCGCCGGTCGAGAGCAGGTCGGGCGGCATGTTGATGACCGCGCTCTTGGTCTGGATCGCCTCGATCGGCGTGCCGGCGGCGATGCGGCCCATCACCGGCACGGCAACCGGGCGGCCGCCGTCCTCATCCGCGTTGGCCCGCCCCCGGCCGAGATTGCCTTCAATCACCGCGGGCGTGAAGCCGCGCGAGCGGCCGCCATTGCCGAGCCCGCCGGCGACGGTCTCGGGCAGCTTGATCACCTCGATGGCGCGCGCCCGGTTGGGCAGGCGACGGATGAAGCCGCGTTCCTCGAGCGCGGTAATCAGCCGGTGAATGCCCGACTTGGAGCGCAAGTCGAGCGCGTCCTTCATCTCGTCGAAGGAGGGCGGCACGCCCGCCTCCTTGAGGCGCTCGTGAATGAAACGGAGAAGCTCGAGTTGCTTGCGGGTCAGCATGGTCCCCATTCCCCGGGTGGTGGCGGTCGTCGTTTGTCTATCGACCGCGCATAAACAAATCATGAACGGACACTATCTGTTCGGCTTGTGTTCCGCAAGAATTTAATTCACCACGTTGTTTTTCGGCGAAGTTCAGAACGCGAGCTTTACGATGGCACAACCGCTGCCCGATTTCGCCGGTGCCGCGTAAGGCTCTCTGATCACGAGACAACCTGCCTTGGCGAGCGGCGACAGCATGGAACTGTCCTGCACCGGAAAGGGCGTTGCAACCGCGATCCCGTCGGCGCGAATTACGAGCTCCGAGCGCAGATAATCGGCGCGCTCGTCGTTCTCCGGAAGGTCGCGCCCGAGAATCGCCGATTCGCAATCAGGCCCGAGATCATGCCGTCCGGCGAGTCGGCGCAGCAGCGGGACGAGGAACAGCACGCCGCAGACGAAGGCCGAGACCGGGTTCCCGGGCAGGCCGAGGACGTCGATATGGCCGAGACGGCCATACATCAGCGGGCGGCCGGGGCGCATCGCGATCTTCCAGAACGACAGCGCCATGCCTTCGGCCCTGAAGGCCTTCTGCACCAGGTCGTGGTCGCCGACCGAGGCGCCGCCGGTCGTCACCAGCACGTCGACCGCGAGCTCGCGGGCGCGGCGCACCGCCGCGATCGTCGCGTCGAGGCGGTCGGGCGCGATGCCGAGGTCGATCACGTCGGCGGCCTCGGCGGCGACCTGCGCGGCGAGCGCAAAGCCGTTGGAATAGACGATCTGGCCGTGCGCCGGCGTCGTCCCGGGGCGCACCAGCTCGTCGCCGGTCGCGAGGATCGCGACCTTGGCGCGGCGATGCACCGGCACGGTCGGGTGGTTCATGGCGGCCGCGAGTGCGAGATCGCGGGCGGTGAGGCGATGGCCGGCGGCGAGCAGCGTCTCGCCGGCGCGGAAGTCGAGCCCCTCGGCGCGGATATGGCGGCCCGGGCCGGCCGGCTTCTGCACGATGACGGTGTCGCCCTCGCGCGCGGTGTGCTCCTGGATCACGATGGTGTCGGCGCCGGGCGGCACGACGCCGCCGGTGAAGATGCGCGCGGTCTCGCCCGCGCCGACAGGATGATCAAACGGGTGGCCGGCCGCGACCTCGCCGATGAGCTTGAGCCGCGTCGGTGCGCTCGCGACGTCGGCGGCGCGCACCGCGTAGCCGTCCATCGCCGACACGGCGGCGGGCGGCTGGGTGCGCAATGATGCGAGATCGGCGGCGAGCACGCGGCCGTGCGCGGCCGCGAGGGGAGCGTTCTCGATGGGGAGGGGGCGCGCCTCCTTCAGCACAAGCGCCTGGGCGTCCGCGACCGAAAGCAACGCCACGGTTTACTCCTTTGTCGTTGGCGCCTGATCTGATCCGAAAACCGGCGGCCAATTTTCGGGATCACGCGCGCACTCGATAGTGTCCGGACTTGCCGCCGCGCTTCTCGACCAGATGGATGTCCTCGATGCGCATGCCGCGCTCTACCGCCTTGACCATATCGTAGATGGTGAGGCAGGCGACCGACACCGCCGTCAACGCCTCCATCTCGACGCCGGTCGGGCCGGTGACCTTCACGGTCGCCCGCACCGCGAGGCCGGGAGGATCCTCCTCCGGCGTGATGTCGACCTCGACCTTGGAGACGGGGAGGGGATGGCACAGCGGGATCAGCTCGTGCGTGCGCTTCGCCGCCATGATGCCGGCGATGCGGGCGGCGCCGAGCACGTCGCCCTTCTTGGCATTGCCGGAGAGAACGAGCGCGAGTGTCTCTGCCGACATGGCGACGCGCCCCTGCGCTGTCGCGACGCGCTCGGTCGCGGGCTTCTCCGAGACGTCGACCATGCGCGCCTCGCCGCCGGCGGAGATGTGGGTGAGCTTGCGCGTCATGGCATGGCACGCTGTCAGTGTTCCCCTCCCCCCATTCGCGCAGCGAATGGCGGGGAGGGGCCAGGGGTGAGGGGCGCCGCTTGCGCGGAGCGGGCGGTGTGGGCGCGTACAACGGCGACGGAGCAAACGAAGCCTCCCCACCGCCGCAGCTTCGCTGCGTCGCTCGACCCTCCCGGCCAACGGGCGGGCAGGTAGCAGCGGAGAGACTGTGCTCCGACCATGGCGAAAGCTCTACTCAGCCGCAGACGCAGACGCCTGCATCAGCAGCGCTTTCGTCGCCGCCGTCACATCGTCCTGCCGCATCAGGCTTTCGCCGACCAGGAAGGTCGCGATGCCGACCTCGGCGAGGCGGGCGAGATCGGCGGGGGTGAAGATGCCGCTTTCGCCGACGAGGACGCGGTCGCGCGGCACGCGCGGGGCGAGGCGCTCGCTCACCGCGAGCGAGGTCGCGAAGGTTTTCAGATCTCGGTTGTTGATGCCGATGAGGCGCGACTTCAGCCGCAACGCGCGGTCGAGCTCGGCCTCGTCGTGCACCTCGACCAGCACGTCCATGCCGAAGCTGTGCGCGGCCGCCTCGACCTCGTGCGCGGCCGCGTCATCGAGCGCCGCCATGATGATCAGGATGCAATCGGCGCCGAGCGCGCGCGACTGCGCGACCTGGTAGGGGTCGTACATGAAGTCCTTGCGCAGCACCGGGAGCGCGACCGCGCCGCGCGCCGCGACGAGATGCTCGGGCGTGCCCTGGAACGAGGGCGTGTCGGTGAGCACCGACAGGCACGTGGCGCCGCCCGCCGCATAGGCGCGCGCCAGCGTCGGGGGATCGAAATCGGCGCGGATCAGGCCCTTCGACGGGCTCGCCTTCTTGATCTCGGCGATGAGCGCGTGGCGTCCGGCAGCGTGATGACGTTCGATCGCGGCGAGGAAGCCGCGCGGCGGCGATGCCTGCCTGGCGAGCGCCTCGATCTCGGCGAGGCTGCGCGCGCGCCTCGCGGCCGCGATCTCGTCGCGCTTGTACGCCTCGATACGGTCCAGGATGTCCGCCATTGGCGCCTCCTCGAGTCAGCCACCGGACACGACGATCAAGCGCTCGAGCGCGCCCTCCGCCGTGCCGGAATCGATCGACTTCTCGGCGAGTGCGACGCCGGCCTTGAGGTCGGCGGCCTTGCCGGCGACCACGAGGGCGGCTGCGGCATTGAGCACCGTGACGTCGCGGAACGGCCCGCGCTGGCCTTTGAGCACGGCGAGCAGTGCTTTGGCGTTGTGGTCGGCGTCGCCGCCGCGTAGCGCTTCCGGCTTGGCGCGCGCAAGGCCGACGTCCTCGGGCGCGATATCGAAGGTCTTCACCTCGCCGTGGTCGAGCGAGGCGACCGCGGTCGGGCCCGCGATGGTGATCTCGTCGAGGCCGTCCGAGCCGTGCACCACGAAAGCGCGCTCGGAGCCGAGGTTGCGCAGCACATGCGCGAGCGGCTCGATCCATTGCTTGGAGAACACGCCGACCATCTGCCGCTTGACGCCGGCCGGGTTCGACAGCGGCCCGAGCAGGTTGAAGATCGTGCGGGTGCCGAGCTCGACGCGGGTCGGACCGACATGGCGCATCGCCGGATGATGCGCCGGCGCGAACATGAAGCCGATGCCGGCTTGCGCGATGCAGCGGCTGATATGGTCGGGCGGAAGGTCGATGCGCACGCCGAGCGCCGCGAGCACGTCCGCCGCCCCCGAGCGCGACGAGAGCGCGCGGTTGCCGTGCTTGGCAACCGGCACGCCGGCGCCGGCGACGATGAAGGCCGCACAGGTCGAGATGTTGTAGGAGCCGGATGCGTCGCCGCCGGTGCCGACCACGTCGATCGCATCGTCCGGCGCGATCACGCGCAGCATCTTCGAGCGCATCGCCGAGACGGCGCCGGTGATCTCCTCGACGGTCTCGCCGCGCACCCGCAGCGCCATGAGCAGCCCGCCCATCTGCGAGGGGGTCGCCTCGCCCGACATCATCAGGTCGAAGGCGATCGCCGCCTGCTCGCGCGTCAGCGCGGCGCCGGTCGCGGCCTGTCCGATCAGCGCCTTGAGATCCATGCGTGTGCCTCTCAATGCGCGGCGAGGCGCGGGGCAGGACGTGAGCGTGGGGTCGATTTCCCTGGCGCGTGCGGCTTGGCGGTGCGCGCAGCGGCGCCGCGGCGGCCGGTGGCGACGTTCCAGTCGTCGGCGATGTCGAGGAAGTTGCGCAGCATCAGATGTCCGTGCTCGGACGCGATGCTCTCGGGATGGAATTGGACGCCGTGCACGGGCAGCGAATTATGGGCGAGCCCCATCACCAGGTGGTCGTCGGCCTCGGCTGTGACGGTCAGGTCCTTCGGCATCGTCTTTCGGTCGACCACCAGCGAGTGATAGCGCGTGGCGCGGAACGGGCCGTTGATGCCGCGAAAGAGGCCCTTGCCGCCGTGCGTCACCTCGGAGAGCTTGCCGTGCACCGGCACCGGCGCGCGCACGATGTCGCCGCCGAAGGCCTGGCCGATCGCCTGGTGGCCGAGGCAGACGCCGAGAATCGGTATGGTTTTCGCGGCCTCGTCGATCAGGGCAAGGCAGATGCCGGCCTCGTTGGGCGTGCACGGGCCGGGCGACAGCACGATCGCGTCCGGATCGGCGGCGAGCACCTCGTCAACGGCAATCTTGTCGTTGCGGTGGACGACCACGTCTGCGCCGAGCCCGCCGAGGTAATGGACGAGGTTGAACGTGAAGCTGTCGTAGTTGTCGACCAGGACGATCATGACGCGGAATGGCGGCTGTTTGCTTGCTCGGTCAAGGATTTAGCCCGCAGGGCGCGCGGGGGTCAAGGCGCCCAACCCGGTCAATGCGAGGCGCGCAGCGCCGAAGCAATCTCGACCCGCGAGCGCAGGCATTCGCGGATCGAGATTGCTCTTATGCCCCCTGTCAAGCAATGAGGCGCGATTGTTTTTCTGCCGAGGCATTGGCCTCGGCAGGTGTGTCGCGGGATGATCGTGCAAAGGTGGGGACGAAGCCTTGAGACGTCGGTGATCAATCTCTCATGCGCGTGTTTCCGCAGAACCGAATGTCCG
>Ga0209062_1003237_pt1 | contig 19233 bp, 14 predicted proteins | sample Coa_R2_2_FD_187158 | JGI IMG/M metagenome (GOLD analysis project Ga0209062, IMG submission 187158) | Surface soil microbial communities from Centralia Pennsylvania, which are recovering from an underground coalmine fire - Coalmine... | ecosystem: Environmental > Terrestrial > Soil > Unclassified...
CGGAGGAGAAGCCATTCTCGGTGCTTGCGGACCTCTCGGACGCGCTTCGCGGCTCTGGTTCGCGCTCGCTCCGGCTGCAATTCTTGCGGGGCGACTACAAGAATTTGCGCCGTGTGACGGTTCAGCTCGGTGATGCGCCAAGTGGCGTCTGGACGAGAAAGGAATCGGCGGCGGCGTGACGCGCGTTGTGATTCTCGCCGAATCGCCCCTCGCCCGCGCGGGAATCGAGAATCTGCTGGCCGGCGGCCGGTACGATATTGTCGCCCGAGTCCGTGATGCAGAAGAACTCGAGGAGATTTTTGCCGAGGCCGAGCCCGAAATACTACTTGTGTATCCAGGCCCGGACACTCGTTCCAGCCTTCTTGGCGCCATAGGTTCCTCTGATATTGCGCGGGAGTCCGCAATCGTGGCGCTTGCGGATAATCCCGTGCCCGGCTGGGCCGCGGAGGCGCTCCGAGCCGGCGCTCGGGCTGCTCTTCCGGCCAGCGTTTCCGCAGCTCAGCTCAATGCGGCCATGGAGGCGGTAAAGCTGGGTCTGACGGTCTTTCCGGCGGAAGAGGCCGGCGCTCTGGCGTCTTTGGTTTTGACGAGCCCAGATTCCTCACTGAATCGCTCGGGTCGCGGCGACGGTCTCGCCGAACCGCTCACGCGCCGCGAACGCGAGGTACTGCAAATGCTGGCTGGCGGCCTCGCCAACAAGGAAATCGCAGCCAAACTCAACCTTTCCGACCATACGGTCAAGTTTCATGTGGCCTCGATCCTGGGTAAGCTGGGCGCGAGTTCGCGGGCCGAGGCGGTTGCGATCGGTATCCGCCGCGGTCTTATCCTTCTCTAGAATTTACGGACGTTGCGAAGGAAGGGTGGTTTTCCTTCTCGGGCCGGCTTTGCTAAATTGATCGTGTCATGCGCACCCTCGAGCAGACCACGAAGGAAGTTCTGGAGCTGGCGTCGCGGCATTTCAAGGTGCCAGCGGACTCGCTTGCGCCCGAGGACGATTTTTTCAAGAAACTCGGGATCGACAGCCTTCAGGCGCTCGATCTCCTCTCGCGACTTGAAAACCATTTCCGCATTGAGTTGCCCGACTACGAGGTTCAGGGCGTCAGCGACTTCCGCACGCTGGCGGAACGCATCCAGTCCCGCTTGTAATGCTCGACCTGTCAAAATATGAGTGCATAGGCGCGGCGCTGAGGGACGCTCTCGATCAATTCGCGGACGAAATCTGTCTGATTGAAGCCGATCGCGAGCGGGAAAATCATCGCTTGACTTACCGAGAGTTTAAGGCTCGCGCCTTGCCGCTTGCGAAGGCGCTGCAGGAGAGCGGATTCTCCGCCGGCGACCGCGCGGCGATTATCATGACCAATCAGTCCAAGTGGCTGATTTCGGCGTACGCGATTTTCCATGCCGGCGGAGTGCTCGTTCCGCTGGACTACAAGCTGACGGCCAACGAGCAGTGGCAACTGCTTAAGCACTCCGGCGCGAGCGTGCTGATAACCGAATACCCCATTTGGCGGCAGCTTTCCGGGTCGGCGCACCGAGGCGGGGCCGCGAACGTCAGGACCATTCTGGTGACGGAAGCTCCCGCCAATGTTGATCTTGCGGGCGCATGCCGCTGGGAAGAAGCGCGTCGCGAGGGCGAACCGGCCTTCGTTCCGAGAAAGCGCCGAGACGCCGCGTGCATCGTCTATTCCTCGGGAACGGGCGGCCAGCCCAAGGGCTGCCTGATGACGCACGAAAACTACCTTGAACAGTGTGTGGCGCTCACGTCGCTTTATCCGTTCTGGCCCGGCATACGCTATCTGAGCATTTTGCCTACGAATCATGCGATTGACTTCATGGTTGGGTTCTTTGGACCGTTCATTTGCGGCGCCGCGGTGGTTCACTTGCGCACGCTGCGGCCGGAATACGTTCGCGAGGCATTCCTGAAATACAAAATTGGCTATGTGAGCCTGGTTCCTCTCGTGCTGAAGAATTTGCAGAAGGGTTTGCAAGCGCGCTTTGATGAACTGTCTCCGGGGAAGCGCAAAGTGTTCAACGCGCTTGTGGCGCTTAACAAAGTTCTAACGAAAGGCCGTCCGCGGCTCTGGCTGAGCCGCCGTTTGCTGAAGCAGGTGCATGCCGCATTTGGCGGCGAATTGCGCGCGATTGTTGTGGGAGGCGCATTCAGCGAGCCGCAAACGCTGCAGTTTTTCTATGACTTGGGCATTCCCGTGGCCAACGGTTACGGCCTGACCGAAGCCGGAACCGCGATCACCGTGAACGATCTGAAGCCGTTTCGCGCCGATACCGTGGGCAAGCCGTTGCCGGGAATGGAAGTCCGAATCGTGAATCCTTCGGCCGATGGTGTAGGCGAGGTCGCCGTGCGCAGCAAGACGGTGATGCTGGGCTACCTGGACGCACCGGAGCTGACCGCCGAAGCCATCGTTGACGGCTGGCTGATGACGGGCGATCTTGGGCGCTTCGACTCTTCCGGCCATCTGCAGCTCTTCGGCCGCAAGAAGAACATGATCGTGACGGAAGAGGGCAAGAATATCTATCCAGAGGATATCGAGGCGGTCTTCGAGGGACTGCCCGCGAAGGAGTTTTGCGTCTTCGCCGCCAACTACGTCTGGCCGCGGCGCTCGATGACCGGCGAACAGCTCGTGCTTGTGCTGCGGCTCGATAGCGGACAGTCGCTTACGGAGGAACTCCGCCGCGAAATCGTTGCGCGCAACAACCGCCTGCTAAACTACAAGCGCGTTCACGGAATCGTGCTGGCTGAAGAGGACTTTCCGCGAACGACTTCTCTCAAGATCAAGCGCAACGCGCTCGCGGAGCGCCTCGCCAGCCGCGAACGGGAGGCAGCGATTCTGCCGCTTTAGTATTGTTGACTTTGCCGCAAGTCGTGGCGCATTGCGGCAACTGAGGATAATCTTCGCGTAATGGAGCGCTTTTTCGCCATCGTGAATCCTGCCGCGGGTGGCGGCCGTTCCGTGACGCTCGCCGGCCCGGCGCTTTCCCGCTTGCGAGAGGGCGGACTGCAGATCGATGTGATTGCCTCGAGCGGTCCGGGCCATGCGGTTCAGCTTTCCCGCGAAGCCTACGCTCAGGGTTACCGTAGGTTTCTGGCGGTCGGCGGCGACGGCACCGCGCACGAAATTCTGAACGGCCTCTTCGCCGGAGGAAGCCCGGCCCGGCGCATCGCCCTCGGTTTTCTGCCGCTCGGCACCGGCAACTCCTTCCTTCGCGATTTCAGTGAAGACGGCGTGAACGCATCGATGCAGGCCTTGCTGCAAGGAAGCACGCGGCCGGTGGACCTGCTTCGCCTTGTGCACGCTGAAGGCCAGGTCGTTTCCTTGAACCTTCTAAGCCTTGGCTTCACAGCGGATGTTGCGGCGCTCGCGAATCGCCGCCTCAAGCCGCTCGGCTCGCTTGGCTATCTGCTGGGGGTCTTATCGCGCGTTGTGCCGCTGCGCCGCCGCTCCTTTCCGCTCCGATGCGACGACGAAGAGGGCTGGGACGAGCGCCGCGCGCTCTTTCTGACCTTCAACAATTCCAAATTCACCGGGGGCAAAATGCTGATCGCTCCAGATGCCAATGTCTCCGATGGGTTTATCGAGTTTGTTCGCTGGGGCCCCATCGGCCGCCTCAGCCTGCTGCGCAATTTGCCCAAGCTCTACGATGGTTCTCACACGAAGCACCCTCTTGCATCGCGCCGCGCCGTTCGCCGCGTCGAATTCAACATACCCGATGCCGTTGACGTTATGATTGACGGCGAAGTCGCGACGCTGCGGATTCGCTGCCTCGACATTCTCCCCGGAGCGCTGGACATCTATATATGAAGCGAGCCTGGGGCGTCCTGCGCAGCTTGCTCCTCTGGACTGTGAGCTGGGTGCATTTCGCTGTTTTTGTTCCCATTCTTATTGCGCTGGCGATTTTTCTCGATCCGCGCAAGCACGATTGGCTGCAACGCGGCTTTTGCCGCCGCATCGCGCGGTTCTCCGGCGCCCGCGTCCGCGTTGTGCAATCACCGGGTTTTGATCCAAAACGCACCTGCTTCTTCATGTGCAACCACGTGAATCTTTTCGATCCGTTCATTTTGTACAATGCGATTCCGCAGCTCGTGCGCGGCTGGGAGCTCGAATCACATTTCCGGATCCCGGTTTACGGCTGGCTGATGAAACGCTTTGGCAATGTGCCCGTTCCGGACGTGCGCCGTCCTTCGGACCTCAAGCGGATGTGGCGGCTCACGCAAGCCGCCATCGATAGCGGCACAAGCCTTATCGTGTTCCCCGAGGCCAAACGAACTCGCGACGGCAGCGTAGATCAGTTCGAGGACGGCGGTTTTCGCGTCGCGCAGCAGCTTGGAGTTCCCATCGTACCCGTCAGCCTGGTGGGCTCTTTCCGCCATCTCCGCACCGGCCACTGGCAGCTTACTCCGGCCACCATTACGGTTTATCTGCACGACATCATCGAAACGAAGGACCTCACTAAGGAAGACATACCCGCCCTTCGGGACCGAGTTCGCGCCATAGTTTCGGCGCCCATCGAGGCGGAAACGGCGGCGCGGGCGAAAGAGTCCGGAGTGGAAGGGGTTCATCTGGCTCAGGATTGAGTTTGTGCCATCACAGGGTGAGTTTGATGCCTGGAAGAGTGCGGCCCGCACGGGTTTCCTGCCAGGTGTAAACGATGCGGTGGATCACCGTGACCGTCGACACGACCGCGATCACCCACAGCACCGGGCCCATGCGATTGAACAAGCCGCCGATGATCAGCAGCACCAGCCGCTCCGGGCGTTCCATGAATCCGACCTTGCATTGCGGGATCAGCGATTCGGCGCGTGCGCGGGAGTAGCTGACCATCACGGATCCGGCGGTCGCCACGGCAGCTAGCACGACGTATTCCGTCCGGCCGCTGACGGAGTAATACACGAGCAAGCCCATGTAGAGCGCCATGTCCGCGTAGCGGTCCAGCGTCGAATCGTAAAATGCGCCGAACGCGGTTACACGATTCTGCCGGCGCGCCACTTGGCCGTCCAGCATGTCCAAAAACCCCGCGAAGAAGATGATAAAGGCGCCGGTGCGGAAGTTTCCCACGGCAAAATTCGCCGCTGCGGCAAAATTGACGACCAGTCCCAGGAATGTCAAGAAATTCGGATTCACGCCGGTGGCCGCGAGCGCGCCCACGATTTTGTCCAGCAGCCACTTACTGCCGCTGCCGATCGCTCCTGTCAGCGTCGCCATATCTTGTCAGGTCGTGCCTTGGAATGCCTGCGCATCGCGGAAAACGCGCCAATTCCTGGCTCTGCGCATCGTACAACACCCCGAATCCAAGCCGCAAACAGACCAATCTGGCACATCCCATTTTTATGGTGCGAGGCATTTCGGCTTGACGCACGTTCCTCTCGCGACTTACAGTCACTGGCGCTCGAGGAGCGATCCCTTGCATGTTTCGTGATTCGAACCGCAGGCAGTTCCTGCTGCAAAGTGTTACGGGGTTTTCCGCCGTCTGGATTTCCGCGCAATGGCCCGCGCTGGTCGAGGCCGCCGAACATGGCCGCCTTGAAGCGCAGTCGGCGGCGCAGAAAAGGCTCGAATTTTTCTCACCCGCCGAAGCGATTGAAATTGACGCCATTTCATCTCGCGTCATACCGACGGACGAAACGCCCGGCGCACACGAAGCCGGCGTCGTTTACTTCATTGACCGCGCTCTAACGACCTTTGCCGCCGATGCGCAGGCTATCTTCCGGGACGGTTTGCCCGAATTGCAGGCCCGCGTCGCGGAGGTCTTTCCGCAGATCGCCAAGTTCTCCGGCGCAACCCCCGAGCAGCAGGATCAGATCCTGCGCTCCTTTGACAAACAGGCGCCAAAGCGAGCCGTGCGGGCATTTCGACCCAGTCCCGGCGCTGAGACCTTTTTTGAAACACTCCGAACGTTCACCATCGCCGCTTTCCTCCTTGATCCCGACACCCGCGGAAACCCGGAGGGCATAGGCTGGAAGCTCATCGGTCGCGAACGCGAGCACGTGTTTCAGCCGCCGTTCGGGTACTACGACAAGGACTATCCCGGATGGCAGCCGCCGGCCACGCAGGAAGCCGAAAAGGACGGCGCGAAGAAATGATCGTCGATCAACCGAAGTACAAAACCTCCGAGGAAGTGGACTTCGTAGTTATCGGCTCCGGCGCTGCTGGCGGCATTCTGGCCAAGGAGCTGTCGACGAACGGCTTTCGCGTGGTGGTACTCGAGCAGGGGCCCTACCTGACGTCGGCGGACTTCACCCACGATGAAATTAAGGTCCTCCAGGAAGACTTGCTGACGAACAAACCGAAGCTCCAGCCCAACACGTTTCGCAAGACCCCGGCCGATAAGGCGGTTCGGCAGCGCGTGCTGGCTTACGGACGCTGCGTTGGCGGAACAAGCGTGCATTTCACCGCGAATTTCTGGCGCTTTCACGAGATCGATTTCATCGAGCGCAGCAAAGTGGGCGCGGTCCCGGGCAGCACTCTGGCCGATTGGCCGATCACCTATGCTGACCTCGAGCCTTATTACACGAAAGTCGAATGGGAAATCGGAGTTTCAGGGCTTGCCGGTGCAAGTCCGTTCGATCCGCCGCGTTCGAAGCCCTATCCGATGCCGCCGCTTCCCGTAAAATCCTCCGGGGTGATTTTCGAACGAGCCGCTCGCAAGCTCGGGTGGCATCCTTATCCCGCGCCCATGGCGATTCTTTCGAGGCCGCGCCCCGGACGCAGCGCATGCGTCAACTGCGGTTTTTGCCTGGGTTTCGGTTGCGAAGTCGGCGCGAAGTCAAGCTCCCTGGCCGCCGCGATTCCCGCCGCGGAAAAGACTGGCCGCTGCGAGATTCGGCCGAATTCCTATGTCTTCCGGATCGAGCTCGATTCGCGCGGCCGCGCCATCGGAGCTGCCTATTTCGATGAGCACAAGAATACGCATTTGCAACGAGCCAAAGCAGTGGTTTGCTGCGCTAACGGCGCCGAGACTCCTCGCCTGCTGCTGCTTTCCGCGAACAAGTTATTCCCGGACGGACTTGCGAATTCGAGCGGCTATGTCGGGAAAAATCTGATGCTGAATAGCGGCGGCGTAATCTCCGGATTGTTCGACGAGCCGCTGAACGATTACAAAGGCTACGCGGTCAGCCGCGTCCTGCACGATTTCTATGAGCTCGATCACGAAAAGGTCGGCTTTTATGGCGGAGGAGGGCTCGACGCGCGCTTCGATTTCACCCCCATCGGATTTGCCGTCAGCGGACCCTTCGGCGGACTGCCTCCCGACACGCCACGCTGGGGCAAAGGGTTTAAGGATGCTATCGCCCATAACTTTACGCGAACCATGGAGGTTTTCTGCCACGGCACATCGCTGCCGGTCGCGGACAACAGCTTCGATATCGATCCGGACGTGAAGGACGCCTGGGGTTTACCCGCTCTGCGCATGACGTACAAGGACCATCCCGACGATCTGAAGCTAAGCAATTGGCTCTTCGACCGGGGCCATGAGCTCTTCGATGCGGCCGGCGCGAAAAAACACTGGGGTTATCCGGCGGCCGAGCAGCAATTCGCCGTCCACCTGCTGGGAACGTGCCGGATGGGCAAGGACCCGAAAACTTCCGTCATCAACGCCGATCACCAGACCCATGACGTAAAGAATCTGTTCCTCTGCGATGGCAGCAGCCTGGTAACGTCCGGCCGCGGCCAGCCCACCATGACCATCATGGCGCTTGCGTTCCGCGCAGCCGACCGCATAACGGCGCTCGCAAAGCGCGGCGACCTCGTCTGATCTTGAATCGCCTCGAATTTACGCCGGAACTGTAACGCCCCCGCCTTGCTGTTCGTCTCACTGAGGAATGGAGGGTTCCCAATGCGAGTGGATTTTCGCATCCCTGCTGCTGTGCTGACCGTTGCCTGTGCTGGCGCTCTTGTCTATTCCGTGGCGCGCGCTCAATCCGCCCCGGCCCCGGCGCCGCACACTCCGAAACTCACGGAAGAGCAATTCAAAAACATCAAGGTGCTCAAAGGAATCCCTGCGGACGAACTGATTCCCGCCATGCAGTTCATTACGGCTTCTCTGGGTGTGGAATGCGAGTACTGCCACGTCGAACGCGCTTTCGAGAAAGATGACAAGAAGCCCAAGCGCATCGCGCGCGAAATGATGACCATGATGATGAACATCAACAAGGATAATTTCGAGGGCCGTCGCGAAGTGACCTGCTATTCCTGTCACCGCGGCGCGACGAACCCCATCGGCACGCCGCTTGTTGCAACCGAAGAGAGCTTGACGGCGGTCCGGCCGAGGCCAGCGGGAATGCCTGGCGGAACGGAAGGGGTCAACGCCGGCGAGGCGAAACCATCGCTGCCTGCACCCGATGCGCTTTTCGAGAAGTACCTCGCGGCGGTTGGCGGAGCGGACGCGCTGAGGAAAATTACATCCCGCGCGGAGAAAGGCAGCATCTCCTTTAGCGGACGCGAAATGCCGATCGAGGTGTTCGCCCAGGCGCCAGACAAGCGTGTTTCCGTGATGCACATGCCCAACGGCGAAAGCATTACGGCTTACAACGGCACTGTTGGCTGGCAATCCATTCCGAGCAAGCCGCCGCGCGTGCGGATGAACACGGAAGCGGAAAATGCGGCCGCGCGAGTCGACGCCGATTTTTATTTTCCGATCAACGTCAAGTCGCTCTACACGAACTATCGCGTGGTGCCCGGCGAGAAGATCGACGGGCGCGATACGTATCTGGTTTTGGGCCGCACGGAAGGCAAACCGCCGATGCGTCTCTATTTCGATACGCAGTCAGGCTTGCTGCTGCGGCTGGTGCGCTACGCAGAGACGCCGCTCGGCCGCCTGCCAACCCAGATCGATTACGCGGATTACCGCGAGACGGGTGGCGTTAAAATTCCATTCCAGTGGACACTGGCCCGGCCGGGCAACGCCTTCACTATCAAAATCGCGGACGTGCAGCAGAATGTGGCGATCGACGCGGCCAAGTTCACGCCCCCTCCAACGCCTGCTCCCGAAGCGGCTCGTTGAGGAATCTCACAGGGGAAGATGCCGCTCTCCTCGGATCAGTCCGCGGATGAGTGCGGCGCGGCCGTCCCGCGGTGCCGATGAAACAGGCGTGCCGGGAGTTCACGCCAGGGCAACTGCTCGAATTCGGCGAGGTACGAGTAGGCGACAGGGACAACCAATAGCGTGAGCACGAGGCAGAGCGTCTGGCCGCCGATAATGGTCACGGCAATCGAGGCGCGCTGCTCGGAACCAGCGCCTATGCCGATCGCCACGGGAATCAGCCCTGCCACGATCGAAAGCGTCGTCATCAGAATCGGCCGCAAGCGCACGCGATTCGCTTCCAGAATGGCCTCTTGAAGCGGAGCGCCCTCGGCGCGAAGGCGATTGGTGTAATCCACCTGCAGAATGCCATTTTTCTTCACGATGCCGAGCAGCAGGAACATGCCCAGCGCGCTCCAGAGGCTAAGCGCCCGTCCCGTCATCCACAGGGAGAACAGCGCGAAGGGAATGCTCAGCGGCAGCGTCAGCATAATGATGAACGGATAAGAAAAACTGCCGAACTGCGCCGCCAGAACCATGTACATAAAAACGGAAGCGAGAAACATGGCAAGCACGAGATTCCAGGTGGTCTCCTCGAGAACCTTCACCTGTCCGGTGAAGCGATAGGAGTAGCCTGCGGGCAAGCCGATCTCCTGAATGGACTGTACCGTGTGGTTCGCCGCAAGATCGAGCGGATAGCCCGTGGCCACGTTCGCGTAGACGCTGACCTGAAATTCACGGTTGTAGCGCCAAAGGGTCGCCGGGCCCGCGCCCCGAACAATCGAAGCAACGCTCTCGAGCCGCACCTGACCGAGTTTCGTGGAAGGCACCATCATGCGCGCGAGCACGTCGGGATCGTCGCGCTGTGCCGGAAGGAGCTGCATGGTTACGGGATACTGCTCCGAGCCTTCCTTGAACCGCGTGATCTCATCCTCGCCGGAATAGAACAGACGCACGGCGTCGCTCACGTCACTCATCCGCACGCCGATATCCGCGGCGCGCTGGCGGTCGAGTTTGACCTGCAGCTCGGGCGTGTTGAGATTCAGGCTGGGGTTGACGTCAACCAGATCCGGATACTTCATCATTTTCAGCGCGGCTTGCTGGCTCAGAACGGCGAGCTCGTTCAGGTCCGGCCCGCGAATAATCGCGGAGACGGGGAAATAGATTTCGCCTCCAAGCACGGAAGGCAAGCGCACGTTGTATGTGATGTTGCGGTAGTCGCCGTACATCCTTCGGACGACCGTGGCCACCTCCGCGTGGGATTTCTTCCGCTGGGTGCGCGGCACTAGGCCGACGAAAATATGCGAGTGATTCGTCGGTCCGTGCGTGTAGGCCTGTACAAAATTGACCTCGGGAAGCTCGGTGATGCGGCGGGCCAGATTGCCGGCCATTTCCGAGGTCTTTTGCAGAGAAGTGCCTTCGGGAAGCGTGAAGGAGCTGATGAGCTCCGACTGATCGTCGGCGGGAATCCAATCGCGGCCGACAAGGTGATAGAGCCCGAAGGTGGAGAGGAACGTGCCAAGGCAGATGAGGAGGATCACCCCGCGGTGGGCCAGCGACCAGCGCAGCATGCCGAGATACCAGCCATCCACGCGATGAAGGAAGCCGTGGTGGTGATGTTTCCTTTCACGCGCGCCGAGTTTCAGGAGACGCGAGCTCATCATGGGCGTTAGCGTGAAGCTCACCAGCAGCGAGACCATGATGGCCATGGCCATGGTCCAGCCGAAGGAATTCACGTACTTGCGGGCGTAGCCGTTCATGAACGCAATCGGCAAAAATATGATCACCAGGGAGAGCGTGGTGGCCATTACCGCGAGGCCGATTTCGCGCGTCGCGTCGATGGCCGCCTTGCGGCGATCCACGCCCTTTTCCTCCATAAAGCGGACGATATTTTCGAGCACGATGATGGCGTCATCGATCACGATGCCCACGGCAAGCGTGAGCGCGAGTAGCGTCATGTTGTTGAGTGAAAAATCCATGCCCTTCATCAGCGTGAAGGTGGCGATCACGGAAGCCGGAATCGCGATCGCCGCAATCAGCACGGCGCGGAAATTGCGCATGAAGAGCCATACGATCGCGCTGGCCAGGATGCTGCCGAGAATGAGATGCTCGAGCAGGGAGTGAACGGAGGCTTTGATGAAATCCGAGATATCGTGAATTACCGTGAGCTGGACGCCTGGCGGCATCTGCGCCCGCAAGTCGCCGATTTTTCGCTTGACGTTGTCCGCGACTTCCACCGTGTTGACGCCGGATTGGCGGCGGACATCGATCGAGACAACGTCCTGGCCGGGGAGGCCCTTGCGAAACAGCGCGGACCAGGTCAGTAGTTCCTGAGCCCCGTCCTCCACGTGCGCGACGTCACGCACGCGGACAAGCGCGCCGCCGCGCGTGCCGATCACAATGTCGCCAAACTGGTCCGCGGTGGTCACCCGGCCGAGCGTTCGCAGTCCGAGCTGCTGTGGCCCCCTAATCATTTTTCCGCCGGGCGCTTCGATGTTTTCGCGCTGCAGCGCATCGCGGACGTCCAGCACCGTGAAGTTGTGCGACGTGAGCTTCTCCGCGTCAATCAGGACGCGCACCTGGCGCGCCTGCCCGCCGTTGATGTCAACGCTTCCGACGCCGTCCACGGTTTGAATCGCGCGGCGCACTTGCTTGTCCGCGATCTCCGTCAATTCGCGGCGGCTCATAGGGCCGCTGACCAGCAGCGTGAGGATCGGATCCGACTGCGGGTCCTCCTTCGTGATAACTGGCGGCAGCGTGTCGCGCGGAAGCCGGTTGATCGCTGCGGAAACTTTCTCGCGGATATCCTGCGCGGCTCCTTCGATATCGCGCTCGAGCACAAAGGTGCAGGTGATGTCCGCTCTGCCTTCGCTCGAGTACACCGTAATTTCGTCGATACCGCTCACCGAAGAAATCGCGTCTTCCAGAGGCAGCACAACGCCGGTGACCACTTCCTCGGGAGTCGCTCCGGGAAGCTGCACATCCACGTTGACGGTCGCGGGGTCCGCTTTGGGGAAGAGGTCCACCGCGAGGCCGCGATACGAGAAAATGCCGAGCGTGACCAGAAAGGCGATCAGCATCACGGTAAAGACGGGATATTTGACGCAGATTTCAGCGAGCTTCATGGCGCCAGCCGGGGGATGGGATCAGAAAGCGCGAGCCCTCGAGGCGAGAACACACACGAGCACTCATGATCAGCGGGAGACCGGACGCGGAGCGGGATTGCTGCCGGGAGCCGCCGGTGTCGCTGGTTCGGCCGCGGTTTCAGGTTCAGCCTGGACAGATGCTCCGTCGCGCAGATCGCCCGAAACCGCCACGGCTACGCGGTCGCCGGGCCGAAGGCCGTCCGCAATTTCAAAACGGCGGCCGCGCTCATCTTCCGTCTGCCCCGCGGGACGAATCTGGTGTTCAGAGACACGATTGCCATTCAACAGAAAGACTTTGTAAACGCCGTAGCGATAATTCACCGCCGTGTAAGGAAGGAAAATCGTCTTCTCCTCTTTTTCACTCGGGATCGAGGCTTGCACAAAAAAGCCGGGTTTCAGCCGGCCATCCGTGTTGTCGAGCAAGGCTTCCGCTTCAAAGGTGCGGGAATCCTGCGCCACAGAGGGATTGATCCGCGAAATCCGGCCATGGAACGTCTGATTGGGAAACGCCTCCACCTGAATGTCCACCGGTGCGCCATCGCGAATCCATCCGGCCCAGCGTTCGGGAACTGCAAGGCGCGCGCGCAGTTTATCTGTGCGCACCACGACCATTACCGGACTCTGCAGACGAAGGTACTCTCCTGGATGAACGTCGCGCATCTTCACCGCGCCAGGATACGGCGATCGAATTGTCGCATCCCGCAGCTTCTTCTCGGCAAGCTCCTCGGCGGCCTTGCTGGAAAGCAGCAGAGCCTTCAGGCGATTCACTTCCTGGAGCGCCAGGTCGTATGCGGCTTGCGTGCTCTGGAACCGGCTGGCCGCCTCATCGAGCTGCTGCTGGGAAATGAGCTTGTCCGCATACATTTCCTTGGCGCGGCGATACTTCTGGTCGGCGTCGAAGAGGTCAGCTTCCGCGCGTTGCACCGAAGCGATTTTTTTGGGGTCGCTCGGCACGGGATCGCCGGGGCCCATGCCTAGCTGTGCGCGGACTTGCGCCACAATTCCGCGCTGCCGCTCGACCTCGAACTGGAGTTCCTGGGAGTCCAGCACAATGAGCGGCTGGCCTTCCTTCACGGTATCCCCGACATCTGCGAGGACTTGCGAGACGCGCGCCTCTACCTCGGCGCTGAGAGTGCTCTCTTCGAACGCATACAAAGAGCCGACTGCCTGAATGCGCCGCCTGGCGGTCTCCTCGGCCACCGTGTAAAGATGAACGGGCATCGGGTGGCTAGGGTCGCCCAGAGCAGGGCGGCTGGCTTGCGATTTTGAGCAGCCCGATACAGCCATGGCGGCGCTTAGAGCGGAAAGAGCCAAATGGCGGAACCAACGGTTTGGAGACGATCCGGCGGACAATGGCAACACAGCCCCTAAATGCCCTGAGCGCTTTAGCGGCTCTTTAGACGGATGACATCTTACAACGTTTGTTGCGGCTTTTGCGCGGCTTCATTCGAGCCTTCCTCGGAGCACCGTGACCGAGGCTCTGGGCAAGACGATTCGTTCCGCCGAGGATGGATGCGAAACCGCCGGCGGTCCGTCCGGCTCGGCGTAACTCGCGCGCCCCTCCGGGTGCCAAACGTATTGCTCGGCTCCGAAGGTCACCATCGTAAGCGGCGCGGCGGGCCGCATCTCCGCTTTGCCGTCGTTCGATGTGAACTCCAGCTTCACCGCATGCGCATTACTCGGGTCCTTGTTAATGAGGAGCACCGACCAGGAGCCGTCAGGGAGTTTTACGGGATACGCCGTAATCAGCTCGTGCCCGGCATCATCCCGGACGTCCGAAGATGCCGGGAAAAGGTGGTGGACGCCTTTGCCGTGCCGCACCCATTCGAGATTAATGAGCCGGCTCGCGAAATACTGCGAAGTGTGCTGTCGGATATCGAGGTTTTCGTTGGCCACGAAGTTGCCATATGTCGAATAGCCACGGCAGCCGGGCCGCAGCGGCTCCGGCTGAATCGGCGAGTGATAATAAGCTGCGCCTCCATTCGTCAGAAAGGCTCCCACGCTGTCCGCCAGCCAAAGGGCCGAGAAGGTGTCGGCCATCGGCTCGGTCAGCGCCCAGGAGACGTTACTCTCCGTGTTCATCAGCGGAACGTTGCTCGGCACGCCGTCCTCGCGCCACATCTCGATCACGTGCTTTTGAATCGCCGGTTCGCGATACAGGTCGGACCAGGTGATCTCGCACGGCGGAAACGGATAGTGCTCGAAAGAAACGAAACTCAGATCGCTGAGGCGATTGTGGCTCTTCAGGTAACCGACGAAGCGCGCGAGCCACGAGGTGCGACCCAGCGAGTCCGGCCACACTTTGAGATCCTCGTTCATGCCTTCAAAGACAGGCCCGCCGAGACGCAGGTTGGCATCGACGGCATGCAGTGCGGCCGCGAACTGAAGGTATAGCGCGCCATAGTCCTCTGGCGAAAAATTCTTGCCGTCCGGCTCTTCACCCATTTCGATGTAGGAGACGGGATAGCCGCGCTTCTCGATATACCGGAGTTCCGCGGCGGCATCCTCTGGTGTGGAATAAATCATCGCAATCGGAATCATGGCCGGCAAGTGATTGGTGATGCCGCTGGTGAAAAAAAGATCGAAGCCAGTCTGAATCCGGCTAGCCTCGAGGTCCGCCGCGGTGTGCCACGGGTCCGTCGAGGAGACGAATGTGGCGGTCTGGTTCTGGCCGGACGCATGAGAGACGAGATCAATGAACTCGCCGCTGGCGGTAAAATTCCCGGCGTAGAGTTCCCTAACCGCGTAACCGACGCAGTTGCGGGGATCGCCGCTTCCGTGCGAATCGCAAGTATTCGAGGATTGCGTCATCCAAATGCGCACAAATCGTGTGCGAACCGGTTCGTTCGCCAGCTTCAGGAACGCGATGCCACCCTTGCCCTCGGTCACTTCGCCTAGCGGGAATGCTGTCCAGACGCCTGCCGTTGGCCGCGTCAGCGCTTCATCGCCCGTCCAGTACTGCACCACGTACTTGGTTGCGTAAGGTTCCCCCCAGGCGATGCGGATTGCGGAAATCTCCTGCGGCGCATCGAAGTCCATCACGATCCACTGCGGATGCAGGGAATCGTCCTCGCCCGTGAATCGCTGCGCCAGATAAGGATTGCTCTTCCAATAGGTCGAAGCATCGCCATCGGTCAGCCGCGAAAATTTGTTTTGCGAAGCGTCCGTGCGCGTCATCCCGCGATGCGGCAGGGAATAGCCAAAACTCTGCCGGATGAAATCCTTCGGCTCGGCGCTGCCTACGAAATAGCCGCTTTGACTCGCTGGGTCGCTCCACGTGCCGTTCGGATTCCAGTGCCACGCCGCAATGGTCAGCTCGGTATTTTGCCGGTACGTAATCGGTCCCCAGCCTGCGGAGAGCGACTCCTTGAGAATTTCGGGCGAGTACACGCGCTCGAATTGATTGGCCTGCAGAATATCAATCGAGGTGCCTAGCGCTTTGTCGGGATCGAATGCCCGCGCGTGCGCAGGGGAGGCGTCGACACGAATCGTTTGCGCGACGGTGTCCGCGGGCCCCAGGCATGCCCATGCCACTACGGCGAGCGCCGCAAGCCTCGCGGAGCGGGCCCCAGCGAGGAACGAGCCACACATCGAACCCTCCGCACCCGCAATTGGCGGGCAGCGGTTGGCATTATATCGGTTTAATGCTGCGATTTCGCGCTTTAAGTTGCCTCGCGAAAGCGCTTCCTGTTACCGTTGCCGCTGAAGCTTCCATGGAGCGAACATGTCCACGTTTGGGTTGATCGAATACAAGGATGCGAGCCCCGAAGTTCGCGCCGTTTACGACGACATCATGGCCACGCGAAAGACGGACTGGATCAACAATTTCTGGAAGGCCATCGCGCACGATCCCGCGCTGCTCAAGCGCACCTGGGAGAGCATCAAGCAGATCATGTCGCCGGGCGCCCTCGATCCACTCACCAAGGAGCTCATCTATATCGCGGTAAGCGTGACCAACAATTGCCACTACTGCATCGCGTCGCACACAGCTTCCGCGTTCGCGAAAGGCATGACCCCTGAAATGTTCAAGGAATTGCAAGCCGTCATCGGCATGGCCAACGAGACCAACAAGCTCGTCACCGGCTATCAGGTCGCCATCGACGAACGCTTTCAGCCGCCGCTCTCTCGCTAAACTCCGCCGCGCGGAGCTGCATCCACCCTGTTCGCAAGTACAGTGTTTCCGCGGTAGTACGTACGTACCATAGCTGGGCCTTTCCGCAAGAATCACTATATAGAGGTTGCGCGCCGGGCAGTCTGATGAGCCACGCGTGCAAGACTCCTTTACTTCGAGTGAGCTTCCATGGCGCCCATTGCTAAAGAGAACGACACCCTGACGCTTCCTAGCGAGCCGTCCATTGCGCGCCCCGCCGCCGGAACTGCTGATGCCGGCGCGAAACCTCAGCCGGTTGCGCTCGAGGTGCCTGTCACCGTGAATGGGGCGCGAAGCGTGGACGGCAGCGACAAACGCGAGCCATTCTCCGAAAGCACGAAAACGATTTTGGTGTTCGGCAACGGAGCGGTGATTCGCCTGGAATCTTCCGTTGCGCCCGGACAACTGCTCTTTCTCACCAATGAGAAGACCAAGAAAGAGGTTGTCTGCCAGGTTGTGAAGTCAAAGAACTATCGCAGCATGAGCGGCTATGTAGAACTCGAATTTACCGAGCCGGTCGTTGGCTTCTGGGGCATGCGTTTCCCGGGTGATCGGATTGCTCCCCAGGCGCCCGCGCCGGCAAGCGGGGCGAAGTTACCCGAACCGAAGCCCGCGCCGGTTGCAACGAAAACGGCGGCCACGCTGCCTGTGCAGAAGCCCGTTGGCGCCGCCCATCCGGAGGCAGCCGCGAACTTCAACGCGCTCAAATCGCTGATCTCGCCACCGGCCGCGCCGGCTTCAGATGCAACCAAGTCGCTAGCGCCAAAGTCTCAACTCGCTTCATCCACGCAATCACCTAACCCCGTCGCACCTTCTCTCGCGCGGAACCCAGCCCCGAACTTCACTCCTGCCCCGGCTGATCCCGCAACCGACGCGCTCAAGCAGCAAACTGCCCGTCTGCAGGAGCAGCTCTCCTCCATGCTGTTTCAGGAGGCGCCCGCGTCCAACTCCCGGTCAGGCCCCGAGAGAGAGGCAAAAAACGCGGACTCACACCTTGTAAGCGACGCTCCGAAAGTCTTTGAAATCGCAAACGCTGAACCTGCCGCAGCCGAGCCGCAAAAACACTCGATGGAATCCCCAGCGCCTCCCGCCCGCAAGACCATTACGCCCGCGAGCGGTCCCGCCCTCCATGAGGATGACTTGAAGATTCCCTCCTGGCTCGCGCCGCTCGCTCAGAATGCAGCAAACGCTTCCGCTGTCAGCGAAGCTGCTGCAAAACCCGGTGTTTTGAGCGAGGCTCCGATCTTTGAGGAGCACATCGCCTCCGAGTTGCCCGCTTCTTCCCAGCACAGCGGAGCGGCCGAGATGCCCTCTTTCAGCGGCGGATTGCTCTCGCAGGATTCTTCCGTGGGCGCATCGGCATCCGCCACAAGTGCGAGCAAAGGATTGAAGTTGTTAGCCGTTGCGGCGGGCATCCTAGTCGCAGCTGCAGCGGGCACCTGGTACATACGCACCGGCCAGCCGGCCGCGCCGGCTGCCCTTGCTGCTTCCTCCGCCGCGGAATCCACAACCAGAGTTAGCGATTCTGCCAGCGCGACACCTTCCCGAACCGCAGCGGAGCCAGTTGCCGGGCCCCCGGTCGCCACCGCTCCCGCAAGGGAGGAAAGCTCCACTGCCGAACCTACGCCCGCCGCAACCCACACCGTGACTCCAGCACAACCGAGCCACGCGGCAACCGCAAAAGCCACGGTTCCAGAACGAGTTCGAACTGAGGAGTCCAAGAAGCCCACCCTGGGCGAAGTGCACCTGGCAGCACCAACTGCTGCCTCGGGCATTCGCAACGGAAGCGCGTCCGACCCAGTGCCTGCAGTGGATCTCGGTGCCAGCGAACCGGTCGCCGAGAATGGCCTTGTCGCCGTTCTGCCTTCCGGCAGAAAGCAGCCCGCCGCTCCTCCTGCTCCGATTCCCGTTGGCGGCGACGTCAAACCGGCCCGGCTGATTTCCTCCACGCCTCCGCTTTATCCGTCACTCGCGAAGACCCAGCGCGTTTCCGGCAACGTCGTGATTGACGCCCTCATTGACGCGACCGGCCGCGTCACGACGATGAAAATTGTTTCTGGTCCCACTCTGTTGCATCAGGCGGCCATGGACGCGCTGCGCCAGTGGAAATATCAACCAGCCACGCTGGACGGCAAGCCTGTGCCGATGCACCTTACCGTCAGCCTTCAGTTCCGCTTGGATTAGCAGCGCCGATCCATCGCCCTTGCGCACGCGCAACACCTTCGAGGGCGAGCGGGGCCGTTCGATTGCACATCGCGTATCATTTCTCCGCGCTCCGCTTGCGAGGCACTGCGCGGCATTCGTATACTGGCGGTCCCGGCCTAACGCCGGGTTTCGCGGGCGGGGTAGCCTGCGAATCTTCACCTGCTTCAACTGAGCCCGCAAAAGAGAAGGGCCGGTTTGTGTTTGGACAGCCGCTCGATGACGCGCGCCTCGCGCCGGCGACCGGCTAATCGAGAAGGAGAGTTCGCATGTCGCAAGCGCCCACGCCGGAAGAAATGAACGTCTACCAGAACGCCGAAGCGCGTTTCGAGGTAGCCGCGAAAAAGCTGGGATTGGAGCAAGGCCTGTACCGCTACTTGAAATATCCGAGCAAGGAAATCACGCTCTACATCCCCGTCGGCATGGACAACGGGACCCTCGAAGTCTTCACCGGCTATCGCGTGCTCCACTCGACCGTTCGCGGCCCCGGCAAGGGCGGCATCCGCTTTGCCCCGGACGTCACTATCGACGAAGTGCGCGCCCTGGCCACTTGGATGACCTGGAAATGCGCGCTGGTGAACATTCCTTTCGGCGGAGCCAAAGGCGGCATCATTTGTGATCCGCGCAAAATGTCCCGCGGTGAACTCGAGCGAATGACCCGCCGCTACACCGCTGAACTGAGCAACTGGTTCGGACCAGAGC
>Ga0209062_1003242_pt1 | contig 19212 bp, 13 predicted proteins | sample Coa_R2_2_FD_187158 | JGI IMG/M metagenome (GOLD analysis project Ga0209062, IMG submission 187158) | Surface soil microbial communities from Centralia Pennsylvania, which are recovering from an underground coalmine fire - Coalmine... | ecosystem: Environmental > Terrestrial > Soil > Unclassified...
GCGGGTGGCAGCAGGGCGTTCAACGCGCGCTGAAATTCGAGGGCGGACAGGCCGGACCGCGTTCGAAAGCTGCCAACTTGCCCCAGCGCATGCACGCCCGCGTCGGTGCGCCCGGCGCCGTGCAGCACTACGTCCTCCTGCGTAAGCCGCCGCAGCACGCTCACAATTTCGCCCTGAATGGTCGGTTTACCTGGCTGGATTTGCCATCCGTGGAAGTCGGTTCCGTCGTAGGCAATCGTCAGTTTGAAGTGCCGCATCCCTGTAGCACAGGCACCCTTGCCTGTGCAGCTTTCACCTCACTCGCCGGCGCACCGGCACCCGCCCCAAAACTGCGTCCTACGGGGCGGAGCGTACAAACCGGCTGCCTGGCTTCACTGCCACGCTCCCTTGCCGGCACAGGGGGCAATCTTCCGGTTCGTAGCTTTCGATCTTCATTTCAAGCAGCGCCTGCGATTCCACTTCAAATTCCAGGCGCCCGCCGCTGCGGTCAATCAGGGCGCCGGCGGCTACGACGCGTCCTCCGGCCTCTTCAACGACACGAATCGTCTGCTCGGTTGAGCCGCCGGTGGTCCAGACGTCCTCGACGACGAGCACGTGTTGCTCCGGCTTCAGGGTAAACCCGCGCCGCAGAGTCATCATCCCGCTCGCGTCGCGCTCAACAAACATCGCGGGGACTCCGCCGCCAGTGACGCCTTTTGGCTCCGGCAGCGCCCGCGCCACTTCCTGCCCGATAATCAGCCCGCCGAGCGCCGGTGAAACGACTGCTTCGACCACTGTATCGGAAAAAAGCGCCGCCAAGGCGCGCCCCAGCCGCTCGGCGTAGCGTGGATACTGGAGCACGAGGGCGCACTGAACGTACGTCCCGCTGTGCAGGCCGCTGGAAAGCTCAAAATGGCCGTGCCGCACCGCGCCCGCCGATTCCAATAGCTTGAGCACTTCTTCCGGCTTCAGCATTCGTTTCGCTAACCCGCCGACGCCCTGGGCGTCGAACCGTCAGCAGCCTATGCGCGGCTCTCTGCGTTGTCAAGGAACCGGGCCCCTGCTAGACTGCTCTTCTTCTGAAACGGGGAGACTCGGGAGTGGCGTAGCCGTCCTCGGACCATTTCGCCCGGAAATCGAGAGCCCCTTGAAACAAAACCTCTGGCGCGAACGTTTTACAACTTGAGACACGTCAATTCAGTCGTCCCACGGGACACGAATAAAGGGTGAGGAGCACTATGAAAGAGTTGTTCGCTCGACCGCTGTTAGCGGTGTTGTTGGCGGCTCTGCTCGTGATCGCGCCGGTGCTGCCGGCCTTTGCGCAGCAGCCCACGCAATATCCCACACCTCAGGCGGCGCCGCCGGTCCAGACGCAGACGTCCAATCCCGCGCCGCTTGCGCCTCCTATCCCGGTCTCTCTGGGCGTCTCCAAGTACGACTTTTCCAACGGCCCGCACGTTTTTCCGAATCTGCTGAATGCCTACAAGCCGATCAAGGTCGACCAGGTTGTTCTGGTGAATTCGCCGCGCCTCGAGCAGCTCGTGCATGACGGGAAGCTCGAACTCACTCTTCAAGATGCCGTGGAGCTGGCGCTCGAAAACAATCTCGACATCGTCGTGCAGCGCTATATCCCGTGGCTTGCCGACACCGCGGTTCTAAAGGCAAAGACCGGCCAGTTCCCGGGTAACATTCCAACGAACGCGATCGCGATTCCCGGCTCGCAAGCCAACCTGCCGTTTCTGAACTTTGATCCCGTGCTGACTCAGCAGGGCACGATTGTCTCAGCTTCCACGCCAGTCAACAACCCATTCCTGTCCGGGACGGGCACTAGTGGAAACGGCGGATTCGGGCCCAACCTCATTCCCCTCAAGAGCCACAGCACGATTTTCAACACCGGCTACGCACAATCCTTTACCACGGGAACGACGTTGCAGGCTGCCTGGGACAATACGCGAAGCTCTTCGACGGCGGCCAATTTTTTCAACCCTACGGTTCAGGGCTCGCTCGCCCTTACGATCTCGCAGAATCTGCTGGCGGGTTGCTGCTGGAAGGTGAATCATCGCCAGCTCTACATCGCGAAGAACAACCGTAAGATCGCCGATCTGGTTTTCGCGCAACAGGCAATCACCACGGTGACGGCGGCCATCACGGACTATTGGGAACTTGTTTACGCCCGCGAAAACGTCAAAGTTCAGCAGCAAGCGGTGGCCGTTTCGGACAAGCTTTACAACGACAACAAGAAGCAGCTCGAAATCGGAACGTTAGCTCCGCTTGACGTTACCCGCGCCGAGGCCCAGCTTGCGTCCGACCGTCAGAATCTCATCGTCGCGCAAACCGCGCAGCTCCAGGCCGAGCAGACTCTCAAGAACGCCATCGCCAAGGATCCGCTGGCCCCATCCATCATCAACGTCGAGATCATTCCCACCGAACTCCCTCTGAAACCCGAAGCTATCGAAGCGCCGACCTTCGAGGAGGCCGTGAAGGAAGCGTTTGCGAAACGTCCCGATCTCCAAGAACAGGTGTTCAATCTGCAGAACGGGCAAATCGAACTCGAAGCCACGGCGAATGCGTTGCGGCCGGCGCTGACTTTTTCGGCGCAGTACACCAGTTCGGGACTCGCCGGCAACACGTTTATTCCGGGAACAACGGTAACGACCGCGGGTGCTCCGATCGTGGATGCCAACGGGAATGTCGTGCCCGGGCTGTTTGAGCCGGCATTCGTGACGCCGCCAAACGGCCTTTTTCAATCGGGTTTCACTACCGCGCAGAATCAGATTTTCCACAATCGCTTTCCGACGTATGTCGCTTCGTTGAACCTGCAATTGCCGTTGCGCAACCGCTCGAATCAGGCGGACAGTGCGCGCGCCATCCTTCAGCAGCGACAGCTTGAAGCGCAGGTGCAACAATTGCGCAACGCCGCGCTTTTGGATGTTCGCAACACGTATATCGCGCTGCAGCAGGACCGCGCTCGTGTCGACGCCGCGAGCAAAGCGCGTCAACTCCAGCAGGAGACGTTTGACGCCGAGCAGAAAAAATATCAGCTTGGCGCGTCAACCGTGTACAACGTCATTTTGACGCAGCGCGACCTCGTGGCTGCCGCAGGCACCGAGCTGCGCGCGCTCGCTGATCTCGTTGAAGCGAAAGCCAATTACGAGCGGGCCGTCGGCCGCACATTGGAGGTCAACCGAGTGAGCATCGCGAAGGACGGCTCGAGCGCGCCGCAAATCGAGCGCGATACGCTGATCCCCGGCACCCTTGACGGCAAAGTGGTCGGAACCGACGAACTCTTCAAGAAGCTCGACGGCCAGAGATAGGCGCAAACGAGAGCTCTGTGCGCGGCTGTTGTCGAGCGCATCGCCCCGGCCGGGTACAAATTGGCCTGCAAGGGCGTTTGCTGCTTGTTGTGGAGGGCATCCCTTTCGCCTAACATAGCGGTTAGGCACGGTCTATCGCCCGGAAGGGCCGGGACTCCACAGATGAACGATTCACGGAAGGGCAACACCGAGATACTGATTCCCCGGGCCGATTCGCCGTCCCATCGCGTTCCCTCGGAAAGGGAAGAGGCCTGGGAGAAGAATACTCTTGTTCCAGCGCTGGAAAAGAGTCCGGAGCGGCAACGCGAATTCACGACGCTTTCCGGGCACCCCATTCGCCGCCTCTACACGCCGGCTGATCTGGCGGACTGGTCGCCCGAACGCGACCTTGGCTATCCGGGCGAGCCGCCCTACACGCGCGGCATTCACGCCACGATGCACCGCGGCCGGCTGTGGACGATGCGCCAGTTCGCAGGCTTCGGTACGGCGGAGGACACGAACCGGCGCTTTCGCTATTTGCTTTCTCAAGGCCAAACCGGCCTCTCCACGGCTTTCGATCTGCCGACCCTGATGGGCTACGATTCGGATCATCCCCTATCCGAGGGTGAAGTAGGGAAATGCGGTGTGGCCATCAGCTCGCTCGCGGACATGGAAGTGCTTTTCGACCAGATTCCGCTCGCCGATGTCACCACTTCCATGACCATCAACTCGCCTGCCGCGGTCATCTGGGCGATGTACCTTGCCGTCGCGGAAAAGCAGGGAGCTGACTGGAAGAGAATCTCCGGCACGTTGCAGAACGACATTTTGAAGGAATACATCGCGCAGAAAGAATACATCTACCCGCCGGAACCCTCGATGCGGCTGGTGATCGATACCTTCGAGTTTGGCGTGAAAAACACGCCGAAGTTCAACACCATTTCCATCAGCGGCTATCACATCCGCGAGGCGGGTTCAACCGCCATCCAAGAGCTGGCGTTCACTTTGCGCGACGGCCTCGAATACGTCGAATGGGGTATAAGGCGCGGCCTGAACGTGGACGAATTTGTCCCGCAGCTTTCGTTCTTCTTCAACGCACATAGCGATTTCTTCGAGGAGATTGCAAAATATCGCGCCGCGCGGCGCATTTGGCACAAGGCCATGGTCGAGCGCTATGGCTCGAAGAATCCGCGTGCCTGGGCGCTCCGCTTCCACACGCAAACGGCCGGCTGCTCGCTCACGGCTCAGCAGCCCTATAACAACGTCGTGCGCACGGCGTTGCAGGCACTGGCCGCGGTTCTTGGCGGAACGCAATCGCTGCACACCAATTCGCTCGACGAGGCTTGGGCTTTGCCGACCGAATTTGCCGCAACGATTGCGCTGCGAACGCAGCAAATCATCGCGCACGAGACCGGCGTAACCAATACGGTCGATCCGCTCGGTGGGTCCTATTTTGTCGAAGCGCTCACCAACGAAGTCGAACGCGGCGCCTGGGACTACATCCACAAGATCGACGCCATGGGCGGCATGGTGGCGGCCATCGAGCGCGGCTATCCCCAGCGCGAAATCGCCGAAGCGTCCTATCGTTACCAGCGCGAACTGGATCGCAAGGAAAAAATCATGGTCGGCGTCAACGATTTCGTTTCCGAGGAGAAGCCGCTCGAAATTTTGCAGATCGACGAGACGGTTGCGCATCGGCAGGCCGAGCGCCTGGCCAAGCTGCGCAAGGAGCGCTCGCAATCCGAAGTCGAACGCCGGCTGACGGCGCTTCGCAAAGCCTGCGAAGGCACGGAGAACCTGATGCCACACATCTACGAAGCCGTGAAGTCCTACGCAACGCTGGGCGAAATTTGCGACGCCATGCGCTCAGTTTTCGGCACCTACGAAGAAGTCGCCATCACGTAAGCTGACCGGAGACGAAAAGCTTCCGCCTCAAAGAGTGTGAATGGCCACTGCGCTCACGCCTCTCGACGCAATCGATTCCGTCAATCCGGCGACATGCGAAGTGATGGCTCGCTTCGCGCGAACCGCTCTGTCCTCGGTCCCCGCGATCGTCGGCAACGCAAGGGCGGCTCAGCGGAAATGGGCGGCGCAGCCTATGCGGGAGCGATCTGCGCTGCTGCGAACTCTGCGCGCAACGCTGCTTGCGCGGCGTGCCGAACTGGCCGGCGCTGTTGTCCTGGAAACGGGCAAGCCGCGCGTCGAAGCGCTGTTTGCTGACGTGTTCGTGGCGCTGGATTCAGCCGAGTACTGTGCGCGCGCCGCTGCGCCGCTCCTGCGGCCCGAACGCGTTCCGCATCACAGCACAGCCGCGAAGGCCAAATCCGGACGCCTCGTCTACGAGCCGCTCGGAGTGCTTGGCATTATCGGTTCCTGGAATTATCCGCTCGCCATTCCTCTCAGCCAGATTATCCCCGCCGTTGCCGCCGGTAACGCGGTTGTCTGCAAAACGAGCGAATTTACCCCGCGCTGCGGCGCCCTCATTGCAAGCCTCTTTGTTGAGGCCGGCTTCCCGGAGAATCTCGTTACCATCCTCCAAGGCGGTCCGGAAACCGGCGAAGCGCTGATCGACGCGAAACCCGACAAGATATTCTTCACGGGAAGCGTTGCCACGGGCCGCCGGGTGGCCGAAGCCTGCGCCAGACGCCTGATTCCCAGCGTGCTCGAACTGGGCGGTAAGGACGCCATGCTGGTCCTCGCCGATGCCGATCTCGAAGCCGCATCGAGCGCCGCGGTTTGGGGCAGTTACACCAACTGCGGCCAGGTTTGCCTTTCCGTCGAGCGGATTTTTGTTGAGCAGTCTGTGGCAGAGGAATTCACGCGCTTCTGCGTTGAGAAAACCAGGAAGCTGCGCGTTGGCCCCGGCTCGGATCCGCAAACCGATGTCGGCCCGCTGATCCGGCCGCAGCACGTGCAACGCATGCGCGATGTTCTCGATGATGCCGCGGAGAAAGGCGCGCAAATTCTCTGCGGTGGAAAGGCGCGTCCTGATCTCGGGCCGAGTTTCTTCGAACCTGCGGTTGTGACAAAGGTTGATTCATCGATGCGGCTATTCCAGGAAGAAACCTTTGGACCGGTCCTTGCAATTCAGGCGGTGCGCGATTCCGCGGAGGCGGTTACGTGCGCGAACGACTCGCATTTCCGTCTCGCGGCGAGCGTCTGGACCGCCGACAAAAGGCGAGGAGAGCAAATCGCGAGGCAGCTCCGCGCCGGCGCAGTGATGATCAATGACGCGATCAGCTACTTCGCTATTGCGGAAGCTCCCCACGGCGGCTGCGCTCTGAGTGGCTGGGGACGCACTCACGGGAAAGCCGGCCTCCTCGAAATGGTCCAGCCGAAATACATCGATACCGACCGCATGCCGGGCAGGGAAAAACCCTGGTGGTACCGCTACGGTCCAGACCTCGAACGCGCCGCCGATTCCTTCCTCCAGTTTGAATTTGCGCCGGGCCTTGCCCGCAAACTTCTCAATGCCCGCTCTGCTCTCCGCGGCCTCTTCCGCAATCATGGTTTACGATAGCGAAGGGAAAGAACTATGCAAATGCTTAACCCACGCTCCGAATGGATGTACGACTGGAATCTCGCGGCGGCCCCGCCCATCGCTCCCGGAACCCGCGTACTGCTGAATGACGAAACGCTGCGCGACGGCCTGCAAAATCCCTCTGTGTTCGACCCTTCGATTGAAGAAAAAATCGAAATTCTCCATCTTATGGAATCGCTCGGCATCGACTCCCTCAACATCGGCCTCCCCGGCGCGGGCCCGCGCGCCGCGGCTCATACCGAAGCGCTCGCACGCGAGATCGCAAACAATCGCATGCGGATCCGGCCCAACGCTGCCGCCCGCACGGTTGAAGCGGATATCCGTCCCATCGCGGAGATCTCGCAGCGCGCTGGCATTGCCATCGAGGCCGCAACGTTTCTCGGCTCATCCCCGATTCGCCGCCTCGTCGAGGATTGGACTGTGGAGCATCTTGAGCGCACCACGGAGGCTGCCGTCAAATTCGCCGTCTCTCACAATCTCCCCTCGATGTACGTCACCGAAGACACCATTCGGACCGATCCTGAGACCGTGAAACGCCTTTACTCGACGGCCATTCGCAGCGGCGCGCGCGCCATCGTGCTCTGCGATACGGTCGGCCACGCCACGCCGGAGGGCGCCTTCAACCTCGTGAAATTCGCCGTCGAAAACATCGTCAAGCCTTCCGGCGAAAAAGTCCGCGTCGATTGGCATGGCCACAACGACCGCGGCCTCTCCATCTCCAATTCCATCGCGGCGGTGATGGCCGGCGCCGATTGCATTCACGGCGCCGCAAACGCTCTTGGCGAGCGCGTCGGCAACACACCGATGGAGCTCATGCTCGTCAATCTTCGTTTGATGGGCCTCATCGACCGCGACCTTTCGCGGCTCAAGGAATATTGTGAAAAAGTCGCCAAGGCCACCCACACGATCATCCCTCCCAACTATCCCGTCATTGGCAGGGACGCTTTCCGCACCGCCACGGGCGTTCATGCCGCCGCCATCATCAAGGCCTTCCGCAAAGGCGACGCGTCGCTTGCCAACATCGTCTATTCCGGTGTGCCTTCGCACCTTTTTGGCTTGGATCAGATCATCGAAATCGGCCCTATGAGCGGCAAATCCAATGTGCTTTTCTGGCTCGAGCGTCATCAGCTCCCGGCCGATGACTCAACCGTGAACCGCATTTTCGAAGCCGCCAAGCGATCCGCCCGCGTGCTCACGGACGACGAGGTCCTCGCACTGGCCAAGGCCGAAGCGTCGGGGCCTCTCCGCAACTAGGGCCCTCCGCCATGTTCGCCGCGCGCGCCCATCGCCGGATTCGGTACGTGAGGCGCCCGGTGTCCGTGAAACACTTTCTTCTTTGCGCTATATTTCTGTCCATGCCTGTTCGCTCTGCGGCGTTCCCTCATCGTGCTGCTCCCGCGCAAGCCCTGGCCGAGTTCGGTTCTCCGCGGGTGCGCTCCGCCTTGGCCTGGCTGAAGGAACATGTGGCCGCGATCACCGAAACCCAGATTTGCCTGACGGAAATTCCCGCCCCGCCCTTCCACGAAGCGCGCCGCGCCGAAACCGTCAGATCGCTGCTCGAATCCGCCGGGCTTGCCGTGCAAATCGACAGAACCGGCAACGTCATCGGCACACTTCCGGGCGCCGCCCCGAAAAACGGCCAGCCCGATCTGGTCATGATTTCCGCGCACCTCGATACGGTTTTTCCGCCCGGCACCGTCGTGAAGGTTCGCCGGGAGGGTGAACGCCTGATTGCTCCCGGTATTTCCGATAACGGCGCCGGTCTTTCATCGCTTGTCGCGCTTGCACGCGCCTTTCAAGCAGCGCAGCTCAGGCCGCACCATACGATTCTCTTCGTTGCCGATGTGGGCGAGGAAGGCGAAGGCAACCTGCGCGGGATGCGCGCCGTCGTCGATGACTACCGCGAGCGCCTCAAAGCCGTCATCGTCCTCGACGGTTCGAGCACCGATCACGTCACGACGCGCGCTCTGGCGTCGCGCCGCCTGGAAGCCACTATCACCGGTCCGGGCGGCCATAGCTGGTCCGATTTCGGCTCGCCTAATCCGATCAACGCGCTGGTTCGCGGCGCCGTGCGCTTCATCAATACAAAAGTTCCCGCCGCGCCGCGCACGACATTCAATCTCGGTCAGGTGGAAGGCGGCACTTCCGTCAACTCCATACCGTACGACGCGCGCCTCAAGGTGGATATTCGTTCCGAGAGCGACGACGAGTTGGTTCGGCTCGAGTCCGCATTCCGCGAGTGCATTGCCGCCGGTGTGCGCGACGAAATGGAGGCCTCGCGCGACCGCAGCCGCGGCAAGCTCGAGTTCAAGATTGATACGCTCGGCGTCCGTCCCTCGGGCGAACTCCGCGGGGACTCGCCGCTGCTCGCGGCAGTTCGCGCCGCCGACAATTTCGTCGGCAACCAGTCCCGCCTCGAGCGCTCCTCCACGGACGCCAATATTCCGCTCTCCGTCGGCATTGACGCCATCTCCATCGGCGCTGGTGGCGCCGGCGGAGGCGCGCACTCTTTGCAGGAATGGTACGAACCTTCGGGCCGCGAAATGGGGCTGCAGCGCGCGCTTCTCACGCTGGTCGCCACGTCCGGCCTTTCCGGAGAAAAGACGAAATGACCTGTTCCCAGTCCCTCCGTTCCTTTGCTTCCGCGGGTTGCCGCGATTCCTTTGCTGCCCGGCCGTCCTGCGCTAGATCGTCGCGGCGCCGCTTCGCCAACCTTGCGGCGCTTTGGTCTTTTGCCGCCATTTGCATCGTCTTTGGAGCCTCCGTCGAAGCCCAAACAGGCGCCGTCCCATCGCAGTCCGCCAACGGTTCGGACGATCCCAACGCTCCCACGATCTACAAAAACGCGCGCATTTACACCAATGATCCGTCGCAACCTTGGGCCGAAGTGATGATCGTCCAGGGTGGCAAAATCATGGCCGTTGGCGGCAAACAGTTGATGACCGCCTACATACTCGAGAAGCATTTTTCGCGCGTCGTCGATCTGCATGGACAATTTGTGATGCCCGGCTTCAACGATGCGCACGTGCATCTGGGCGGCGCCGGCGCGGACATGCTCTCGGTTCGATTGAATGGCGCGGCGAGCATCGAGGAATTGCAGAAGCGCCTGGCGGCCGCGGTTGCCGCTCATCCGGAAGGGGAATGGATCACAGGCGCGGGCTGGGACCACACGCTATGGCCCGCGCGCAAATTCCCCACCCGCTACGACCTCGACAGTGTCTCTCCGAAGAATCCGGTTTTTCTCACGCACGTCTCCGGCCACGTCGCCGTCGCCAATTCGCTGGCTCTGAAGCTTGCCGAGATCGACAAGAACACGGAGAACCCGCCGGGCGGCCAGATCGAGCGCGATTCCACGGGCGAACCTACCGGCATGCTCGAGGAAGAATCCGCCATGCAGCTTGTGGCGCGCAAGATTCCCGATCCTACGGCCGAGCAGCGGCGTCGCGGCATCGAACTCGTTCTTGCCGATGTGGCCAAAAACGGAGTCACTTCCGTGCAGGATTTTTCCGATTGGCAGGATTTCCTGACCTATCGCCGCATCAAGGATGAAGGCAAGCTCACCGTCCGTATCACCGAATGGCTTCCCTTCGCCGCGGACCTGCACGATCTGATGAATATGCGCGCGGAAGGCGGCACGACGGATCCCATGCTTAAGACTGGCGCGCTCAAGGGCTTCATGGACGGCGCGCTCGGCTCGCGTACGGCTGCGCTGCTCGCGCCTTATTCCGACGACCCTTCGACGAGCGGCATCCTCACCATGGACCCCGCAGAATACCGCAAGATGGCCATCGAACGCGACCGCGCCGGATTTCAAATCAATTTCCACGCCATCGGCGACAAGGCCAACCGCACCGCGCTTGACATTTTTGAAGCCGTCGCGAAAGCCAATCGTCCTCGCGACCGCCGCGACCGCATCGAGCACGCCCAGGTCGTCGCGCCTGAGGACTTCGCCCGCTTCGCAAAGCTCAACATTATTGCTTCCATGCAGCCTTCGCATGAGACCACGGACATGCGCTGGGCCGAAGACCGTTTGGGCCCCGAGCGCAGCAAGGGCGCTTATGCCTGGAAGACCATGCTCACAAACGGTGTGCGCCTCGCTTTCGGCACAGACTATGACGTCGAACCGATCAGCCCTTTCCGCGGACTCTACGCGTGTGTTACGAGGGAATTGCCCGGTGGCGGTCCCAAAGACGGCTGGGAGCCCCAGGAAAAAATCAGCCTCGATGATTGCATTCGCGCCTACACGAGCGGCTCGGCTTACGCGGAATTTGAGGAAGGCAAGAAGGGTGAGCTCAAGCGCGGCGAATTCGCTGACTTCATCGTCCTCTCCGCCGACCTGACGAAATTGCCGCCGTCAGAATATACCAAGGTCGAAGTCCTCGAGACCGTCGTCGGCGGTCGCACCGTCTACACGAAACAATAGCCCCGCAGCACGCCGGACCTGAGCGTCGAAGCGGGCTTCGGCTCATCCGAGCGAAAGAGAGGATCTGCTGTGCTGCACGGCGCCCGTCCGGCAGTTGCGCTTCCGCACTTTATCCCGCCCTTCCTTTTCCATTCCGCCGCAATCAAAGCTAGAATTCGCTTTCCCATGATTCGCCATGTTGTTCACCGCGTTCTCCTCGCTTTGCCGGCCTTATGGCTCGTCCTCACGCTTGTCTTTCTGCTGATTCATATCGTTCCTGGAGATCCCGTCGAACAAATGCTTGGCGAGGGAGCGGCCCCGGGCGAAATCGTGAGCTTGCGCCACTCCTTGGGTCTCGACCAGCCGCTGCTCATGCAGTACGGCCACTACCTCCGCGCGCTGGCGCATGGCGATCTCGGACAATCCTTCAAATTTCAAGCACCCGTGAGCCGGATCATCTTCGAGCGTTATCCGGCCACGCTGCAGCTCGCCTTCCTCGCGCTTGCGGTCTGCGTGGTCATTGCTATTCCTGCCGGAGTGCTGGCCGCGCATCGACGGGGGCGTGCCGCCGACAGAGCCGTCGGCCTTTTTACGCTCTTCGGCCTCGCGGTGCCGAATTTCGCGCTGGGCCCCGTGCTCATTCTGGTTTTTTCGATTGAACTGGGGCTGCTTCCCGTTTCCGGGCGCGGCGGTCCGCTTTTTTACGTTCTGCCGGCCGCGACGCTTGGCGCCGCGCTCGCCGCGATTCTCACCCGCATGGTGCGCGGCGCGATGCTCGAGGAGCTCTCCGCGGACTACGTGCGCAGCGCGCGCGCGAAGGGGCTTTCGACGGGCGCCGTGCTTTTTCGGCACGCGCTGCGCAACGCGCTAATCCCCATCATCACCATTCTCGGCCTGCAATTTGGAACCTTGCTCGCCGGAACCATTGTGACGGAAACCATCTTCTCTTGGCCGGGTATAGGACGTCTTACCGTGCAGGCCATCTCCGCGCGCGACTATCCGCTGCTGCAAGGCTGCATTCTGGTGATCGCCGTTTCTTACGTTCTCGTGAATTTGCTGACCGACATGTTGTACTCCTTGGTCGATCCGCGGGTGCGTCTGGCATGACGCAAGCCATCGCGCCGCGCGCGCCTGTCGAGAAGCGCGCAGCTTTGCCAGCCGGCGGGGCGCGCCGCTGGTTTCTGCGCGAATTTTTGCGGCAGAGCGTGCTGGCGCGCATCGGGTTCGCGCTTGCGATGCTCCTGCTCCTTAGCGCCTTGCTCGCGCCCTGGATCGCGCCAGCCAATCCAGCCGCCCAGAGTTTGCCCGAACGTTTGCAACCGCCTTCGATGGCTCATTGGATGGGCACGGACGAACTCGGCCGCGACGTCCTGTCTCGAGTGCTCTACGGCGCGCGCGTCTCCCTTTATGTGTCCGTTTGCGTTGTCAGCGGATGCGGTCTCACAGGCCTCGCGCTCGGCATGATTGCCGGTTACGCGGGAGGGTGGTTTGACCGGCTCGTGAATCTGCTCCTCATTAACGCGTTCCTTTCATTTCCGGGACTGCTGCTCGCCATCGCCTTTGCGGCGTTCTTCGGACCCGGTATCAGCAAAGTGATTCTCGCGCTCATCATTACCGGCTGGGCTGGGTACGCTCGCTTGGCGCGCGCCCAAGTGCTAAAGGTGAAGGAACTTGACTACGTGCTCGCCGCTCGTTCGCTTGGCGCATCTCCATTGCGCATTCTCGTGCGCCACCTGCTGCCAAATATTCTGCAGCCGGTGCTCATTCAGGTCACCATCGGCATGGCCGGCGTGATTCTGGCGGAATCCACTCTGAGTTTTCTTGGCCTCGGCGTCCTGGCGCCAACGCCGAGTTGGGGCTCGATGCTGAACGACGCCCGCGGCCACCTCTTTGACGCGCCGCACATGGTCATTTTTCCGGCGCTTGCGGTTGTACTCGCTGTGCTCGCCTTCAATTTGCTCGGAGATGCCTGGCGGGATTGGCTTGACCCCCGCGTGCGCCAGCAATTGGCTGCCATTGAAGCGACCCGGTGAACGGCGTATCCGGTCACGTGCCGTTTCGGTGCCGTTGCCGGTAGCCGGATGGGCTGTCACGGCCATGCCACGAGACACGGGACGCTCGCTGCGGTGGTTAATCTGTGACGTGAGGTCTTGGGCGCGGCCTACTGCGCCAAAACGACCGCTGTCCCGCGACCCAGTGTAAGCGTGCGCGAAGCGTTCGACTTGTTTACGCCGATTTCGAGGTACCCGCTGGAACCAAAATACGCAATGGCCTCGCCGTTGTTGCCGTTCGCAAACGTATCGACGAGCCGCGTGATCGAGTGGGTCCCTGCTTGCAATTGAATCTTTCCGCTCGTTAGCACCGATTCCGGCAAGTCCTCGCGCCGGAAGTTCGTGATCAGGTTGCCGAAGGAATCCACGCGCATCACCACACCCTTGAGGCCACCTTCGCTTTTCTTTGGCTTCGGCAGCGCGAAGCGTTTGTAATCCGTGATTTCCTCGCCCATGCTCGCGGTCTGGCCGCCTTTAGCAAGCCAAGCGGCGACCGGCGCGAAAATGTCGCGCCCATGAAAGGTCTTGCTCACGGGTTGCAGGTAGTAGTGCTCGGCATTGGCGTGTCGGACCACCACGTTTGGCTCGCGTTCGTAGACCAGGGATAGCACGCCGTTGTCCGGCGCAATGAAATACTGATTTTCGGCAGTGACCAGCAGCGGCCGGCGCTCCGTCCCGACGCCGGGATCCACAACAACGACGTGTATCGTCCGCGGCGGAAAATAGGAATACGCGCAGCCAATGGCGAGCGCCCCGTCCAGCAAGTCGAAGGGCGTCACGTGGTGCGTGATGTCCACAATGGTGACGTCGGGATTGATCTTGAGAATCACACCTTTGAGTACGCCAACGAGATGGTCGTTGGTGCCATAGTCAGTCGTCAGCGTGATGACGGAATTGGCCACCGGAGGTCCTGTCTGGAAGCGTCTCTTGGCCCGAACCAGCGCGGGCTGCCGCTTCTCCATATTGACGCTAAAGGAGGCAGGTCCGCCCGTCAATCGGCAGAAACGGCTAGGTTTCCACGCTCGCCACGCCGCCCTCGGAAGAGCGCGTTTTTGTCGCCTGCCTTCCGCTTAACCGGTGCTTGCGCCGTAAGCCTTGCTCGCTTTGGCGCTTTCCTATAGATTGGCTCGCCACGTAAGAAAGCCGCCCATTCCGGCGGCAATCCAAGGAGTGCGATGCACCTGACTGGAATCGATTGGGTCATCATGCTGGTGTATTTCGCGTCCGTGCTGGGCATCGGATTTGTGTTGCGGCGGCGCGTGAAGACGAGCACGGACTTTTTTCTGGCTGGGCGCGCCATCCCGGCCTGGGTATGCGGCCTCGCCTTCATCTCGGCCAATCTCGGAGCGCAGGAAGTGATTGGCATGGCCGCGTCCGGCGCGAAATATGGAATCGCGACGAGCCATTTCTACTGGGTGGGTGCCATCCCGGCTATGGTCTTCGTCGGCATTTTCATGATGCCGTTTTACTACGGCTCGCGGGCGCGTTCCGTGCCGGAATACTTGCGGCTGCGCTTCGACGAAAAGACGCGCGCCCTCAACGCGATCTCCTTCGCCGTAATGACGATTTTTTCCTCGGGCATTTCGATGTACGCAATGGCACGCCTGATCCAGGTTCTGCACATTCTTGACGCGCCTTTTGCCAAACTCGGAGTTTCGCAGCACTGGATTTTCGATTTCAGCATGGTGGTTTCCGCCATCATCGTGCTCGTTTACATTTTGCTCGGCGGCTTGAGCAGCGCGATTTACAACGAAGTCCTGCAATTTTTCCTGATCGTCGCCGGATTTCTGCCCCTGGTGTGGCTCGGCCTGAGGAACGTTGGCGGCTGGGAAGGACTCAAGGCGAAGCTGCCGGCCGCGTACACGCATTCGTGGGCGGGCATGGGCAGCGCCAGCACGAATCCCCTCGGCGTGGATTGGTTCGGGCTTGTGTTCGGACTCGGCTTCGTTCTTTCGTTCGGTTACTGGTGCACGGACTTCCTGGTCGTGCAGCGCGCAATGGCTGCGGACTCGATGAGTTCAGCGCGGCGCACACCGCTCATTGCGGCCATTCCGAAGATGCTCTTTCCCGCGCTGGTGATTTTGCCGGGCCTCATTGCCATGGGACTCACGGCGCAAGCCATGGCGCCGAAGCACGCGACGAACGGCGCGCCCGCGGTCACGGCGGTAGACATGCGCGGCAGCGCTGCGAGCGCGGCATCTCCGGACGCGCTGATTCCTCCGAAGCTCAACGAGGACGGCCAGCCCAAGGTCGATGAGAGCGGACGCGTAGTCCTCGACTACGATCTGGCCATTCCCAATATGCTCCTCCACTACTTTCCCACGGGGATTTTGGGACTGGGGCTGACTGCGCTGCTTGCGAGCTTCATGTCCGGCATGGCAGGGAACGTTACCGCGTTCAATACCGTCTGGACCTACGACATTTATGAATCGTACATCCGGCCGGGAGCGGGTGATGCGCACTACTTGAAAATGGGGCGAATTGCCACGGTCTTTGGCATAGCCCTGTCACTTGTGGCCGCGTATGCTGCCACACGCTTCAACAACATCATGGACATGCTGCAACTGGTGTTCGCGTTCGTGAACGCGCCGCTTTTTGCAACGTTTTTGCTCGGCATGTTCTGGAAAAGGACCACGGGCCACGGTGCCTTCGTCGGATTGATCTCCGGAACAGCCGCCGCCGCGCTCCACCATGGATTGACGCTGCCGGTCGGCGGAGCGGCGGGGATCAAAGGCGGCTGGCTCGGCACCGTGCTGCATATCTATCCGAGCGAGATGGCCCAGAATTTCTGGACGGCAATTTGGGCCTGGACCACGTGCTTTTTGGTGACAGTTCTGTTGAGTCTGGTGACCCAGCCCCGCGAAGAGAAAGACCTGATTGGGCTGGTCTACTCGCTGACCGATCGCCCGCGGGACACCGCATCTCGATGGTATCAGCGGCCCGTCACGCTGGGGATCGTGGTGCTGGCGCTCGTCGCGCTGCTGAACGTGATTTTCCGGTAGGGAGGGTGGAGCGTGGGACTCGACATTCGCTTGCCGATTGGCTGGTTGTTCGTGATCCTGGGTTCGCTGCTGACGCTTTTCGGGATTTTCAGCAGCCATGCGATTTACGAGCGCTCCCTCGGAATCAACATCAACCTGGGCTGGGGACTGGTGATGATGGCGTTCGGTGCCGCGATGGTCCTCCTCGGGTATAGGGGGCCGGGTGGCCAAGGCGGCCAGTAGAGCGGTGGTCGCGGTCTGCGCGGCGGTCGTGTTGTCCACATTGAGCTTGAGGGCGAACGCATCGAGCGGCTTGCCCCGCCATATTCCCGCGAATCTTGCCGCCTTTTTTCAATGGCTGAAGCCCCTTTTCTGGGTTGCTTCCAAGCCGGAGCCAGAGTCCTCGCCTAACCAAGAGGGGGATGCGGATTGGGCGGTGTATGGGGGAATGGCGGGGGACCATTACGCAAAGCTCGCGCAGATCAACCGCGAGAATGTGAAGAACTTGACGGTGGCGTGGACCTTTGACACGGGCGAAGAGGGAGGATTGCAATCGAGCCCCCTGATTGTGGATGGAGTGCTTTACGGGCTGACCCCATCCCAGAAGGTTTTTGCCTTGGACGCGGCGACGGGAAGGCTGCTCTGGAGATTCGAGCCGGGGATCAAAGGGACGCAGCCGAATCGCGGCCTCGCGTATTGGTCAAGCGGCGAAGACAGGCGGATTTTTGCGGGCGCAATGAATTTTCTCTATGCGCTCGACGCCAGAACGGGAAGCCCAATCGAAAGCTTTGGATCGCATGGGCGGATTGATCTGCGCGAGGGGCTGGGAAGGGAACCGGCGAGCGCGCAATCAATCTATCTGACAAGTCCTGCAGTGGTTTACAAAGATCTGGTCATCGTGGGCGGCCGGAACCCGGAAACGCTGCCCGCGCCGCCGGGAGATATTCGCGCCTTTGACGCACGGACCGGGAAGCCGCGCTGGTCATTCCACACGATCCCACATCCGGGAGAATACGGATACGACACCTGGCCGAAGGACGCTTGGAAAACGAGCGGAGCGGCGAATAACTGGGCTGGAATGACCCTAGATGAGGCACGCGGGATTGTGTACGTACCAACGGGATCGGCGGCCTTTGACTTCTATGGCGGAGACCGGCTGGGCGACAATTTGTTCGCGAACTGCCTGATTGCGCTGGATGCGGCGACCGGAACGCGAATCTGGCATTTTCAGGGTGTGCGGCACGATATCTGGGACCGGGATTTCCCGTCGCCGCCCGCCCTCCTGACCGTCCAGCGCGACGGCCGAAAAATCGATGCGGTTGCGCAAACTTCAAAACAAGGATACGTGTTTCTGTTTGACCGCGCGAATGGGAGACCGCTCTTTCCGATTGAATACAAGAGATATCCCGCGAGCAACGTGCCGGGAGAAGCGGCCGCCTCGGCGCAGCCCTTGCCGGCGAAGCCAGCGCCTTTTTCGCGGCAACTTCTGACGGAGGAAATGCTCACAAACCGCACGCCGGCGGCCCATGAATGGGCACTCGATCGATTCCGGCAAATGCGGAGCGAAGGGCAGTTCGTCCCGCTCGGCACGGATAGGGAGACGATCGTGTTTCCGGGCTTTGACGGCGGAGCGGAGTGGGGCGGCCCCGCGGTGGACCCGGAGACGGGAATCATTTACGTGAATGCAAACGACGTGGCGTGGAGCGGAAGGCTGGCGGAGAACACGGGTGGAGACAGTCCGCGCGGGATTTACATGAGCCAGTGCAGCGTGTGCCACGGCGAGAAAATGACCGGCTCGCCGCCGGCGTTTCCGTCGCTGGTGGGCATCCGGAGCCGGATGACCGTGGAGCAGGTGGCAGGTACGATCCAGAGCGGAAAGGGCCGAATGCCGGGATTCCCGAACCTGACGGACGACCAGCGGTATGCGCTGGCGGATTTCGTGATGGGAAACAAAAGTAAGGAGTTGACGAAGCCAGCGCCAGCCGCGACGAAGTACCGATTCACGGGATATCTGAAGTTTCTGGACCCGGAGGGCTACCCGGCGGTGAAGCCGCCCTGGGGAACGCTGAGTGCAATCAATCTGAATACAGGTGAATACGTGTGGAAGATTCCGCTCGGCGTCTATCCCGAACTGGCGGCGCAAGGCGAATCGGATACAGGGTCGGAGAACTACGGCGGGCCGGTGGTGACCGCTGGCGGTTTGTTGTTTATCGGAGCGACGAATTTTGATAAGAAGTTCCGGGCGTTTAATAAAGCGACAGGCGAGTTGCTGTGGGAGACGACTTTGCCGTTTTCCGGGAACGCGACGCCAGCAACGTATGAGGTGAATGGGCGGCAGTTCGTGGTAATTGCAGCCGGCGGAGGGAAGGATCCGAAGTCCCGGTCCGGGGGAGTGTATGTGGCGTTTGCGCTGCAGGCAGCAAGCGATCGGCAGCCCAACTGATAAGTGAGGGCAGGAGCGGTTCATTCAGCGAGGGAGCAACGGCAATGCAACTGGGGATGAGATTTCGGCTGTCGTTCATGATGTTCCTGGAGTACTTCATCTGGGGCGCTTGGTACGTGACGCTAGGAACATGGCTGGGGCAGTCGCTGCACTTTTCCGGCGAGCAGATCGGATGGGCTGCGGGGACGACGGCGCTGGGCGCGATTGTGTCGCCGTTTCTCGTCGGCTTGATGGCGGACGAGCTTTTCTCGACGGAGTATCTGCTCGCAGCCCTGCACGGGATTGGCGGCGCGCTGCTGTGGTTTGCCTCGACGCGAACGAGCTTTGGCCAGATGTACGTGGTCCTGCTGGTCTACTCGCTGTGCTACATGCCGACGATGGCGCTGACGAATTCTCTGTCGTTCCGCCAGATGAAGGACCCGCGGCAAGAGTTTGGGGCGATCCGTGTGCTGGGGACCCTCGGATGGATCGTGGCCGGCCTCGCGCTGACCGCGCTGGGCGGGATCATCGCGGTGAAAGTGGAGC
>Ga0209062_1003246_pt1 | contig 19193 bp, 19 predicted proteins | sample Coa_R2_2_FD_187158 | JGI IMG/M metagenome (GOLD analysis project Ga0209062, IMG submission 187158) | Surface soil microbial communities from Centralia Pennsylvania, which are recovering from an underground coalmine fire - Coalmine... | ecosystem: Environmental > Terrestrial > Soil > Unclassified...
CACCATCTCCGGGGCGCCCCCCAGATTCTTCTTGTGCACCAGGTAGTAGTAGCGAAAGATGCCGTAGAGCACGAACGGAATGGTGAGCATCATGCTGTGGTTGGCCGGCAGAGAGTCGGCCGAAAAGGTGTACAGCGAGTAGGCCATGATGGTCGAGGCCACCAGGATGCCGGTCATCTGCTCCAGCATGGCTGGGGTGTAGTCGTCCAGGTTGCGCCGGTGGCTGGATGCGCCATCCTGCAGGACAAGCAGCTCGTTGTAGCGCTTGCTGAAGCCTAAGAACAGCGCCAGCAGCAGGGTGCAGACATACAGCCAGGGCGAGATGTTGACGTGGATGGCCAGCGCGCCGGCGACGGCTCGCAGGATGAACCCTCCGGCGATGGCGAACACATCCAGGATCACCACGTGCTTGAGCACGGTGGAGTAGGTGAGCATCAGCGCGAGATAGCCCGCGCTGACGAACACCAGGGACATGTTGACCGTCGCGGCCAGCGCCAGCCCGATCAGGGCCAGCACGACGGCACAAGCGACTGCCTGGCTCACGGCGAGGCGGCCGCTGGCCACCGGCCGGAAGCGCTTTTCCGGGTGCTGCCGATCGCTTTCCGCGTCCAGCACGTCGTTGATCAGGTAGATCGCGCTGGAGGCGAGGCAGAACACGAAGAAGGCCTCGACGGCGCGGCCCAGCAGGTCGGCCGAGCCCAGCTTGTAGGCAAACACCAGCGGGCCGAACAGGATGAGGTTCTTGGTCCACTGACGCGGCCGGGCGCTGGTCCACAGGCCTGCTAGGGCGCTGCCCTGGCGCGCCGGGGCGGTCCGCGCGAGAGCGGCTTCGGCGTTCACGCCGGCCTCAGCCTAGTCGAAACGGCACGCCAGCCGCTTCGGATTTCTTCGACGCGCATCACCGCGGCAGCACCGGCGTACACCGCAAGCCCAGCGCCACCGGCGAGGGCCAGCTGCGCGAGCTGAGCGATCAGTGTGCCGGAGTCGAAGGCAGCACTCAGGCCGCGAATACAGAGAAGAGCCACGATGGCCATCGCGGCGCCGGCTATCAGCATCTTGAGGGCGGATTCGGCGAGAGTATAGCCATGCAAGCCGCCAAGCAGGCGCCATAACAGGACCAACAGGATGATGCCGTGCAGGGAGTTCTGGACGGTATTGGCCAGCACCAGCGCGGGGAAGCCAAGCCGGCCCACCAGGCTCAGCGCGACGGCAAGGTAGATACACACGCCAATCACGCCCATCAGCGCCGGGACCAGCGTGTTCTTCAGCGCGTAGAAGGCGGAGATCAGCAGGTAGTCGATGGCTGCGAAGGGCAGCTGTGGCGCGTAGAGGTACAGCGCCAGCGCGGTGACCTGGCGGTCGCTGTTGCTGTATGCGCCGTGCTGATACACCAGGCGCAGAATCTGGTTGTTCAGGACGAGCACGGCGACCATCATCGGGATAATGAGCGCCAGCACCAGCTTGAGCCCGCGCGTGAGGACGGCCTTGTACTGCTCCAGGCCGGGATCGAGCGCATGGCGCGACAGGGTGGGCAGGATGGCTACGCCGAGCGCCGTCGAGATGAGTCCGAGCGGCAGCTGCACGATCTTGGTGGCGTACTGCATGGCCGACAGGTTCCCGCCGCCCGTCTGCGACGCGAGCCGGCGATCGATGACGATGCCGATGATCGTGACCACCATGCCCAGCGCCACGGGCAGACACAGCTTGCCCGTGCGGCGCACCTCGGGATGGCGTATGTCCAGCGACAGCCGGAAGCGCATCCTCGCCCGGACGAGCGGAGGCAGCTGGATGAGCACCATCAGGAGCGAGCCGGCGAGCATCCCGGCCGGCAGTGAGGCCAGGCCGATCTGCTTGTGGAAGAGGACCGCGCTGGCCACGACCGCGCCGTTCAGCCCGGCCACGCAGAAGGCTGAATACAGGAAGTTGCGCATCGAGTACAGCAGCGACTGCATGATGCCGCTGAGGCCAAGGAAGATGCAGGCGGGGATGACGATCCGCGCCAGCTGCACTGCGAGCTGCTGGTCCGTCAGGTCCTGAAAGTTGACGGTGATGCCCATGACGGCCGGCGCGAACACGACCATCAGCGCCGCAAGCCCGGTCAGCAGCAACGCGCCCAGGGTGATGACCACGCTGGCGATGTGCCACAGCTCGGCCCGATCATCCTCGTCGGCATGGCCGGAGAAGATGGGGATGAGCGCGGCGGTGATGGTGGTTCCGACCACCAGGTCGTAGACCGACTGCGGCACGGTCTGGGCCGCGAAGAAGGCATCAGTGGCGCCGGTCTGGCCGAAGAAGGCGGCCGTGACGGCGTCTCGCGCGAAGCCGAGGACGCGGCTGGCGATCTGGCCGAACATGATGAGCGCGGCGGCTTTGGCGACGGTGGTATGCCGCCGGACCTCTGCCGGGCTGACGGGCGGAGGCTCGACGTCTATGGACAAAAGCGCTGCCGGATAGTGGCGATCAAATCGGTTGTGGAGCGGCCCTCCACGAGCTGCAACGTCCGCACCTGGCCGCCGTAGCGCTCCACGGTGGGCGCCTCCGGCGGACCCTGACCGGCATAGTCGCCGCCCTTGACGTAGACGTCTGGCTTGAGCGCCTCCAGCAGGGCATCGGCGGTCGGCTCGTCGAAGATCACGACGCCGTCGACGCAGCGCAGCGCCTCCAGCAGCTCGGCTCGCTCGGCTTGTGGCACCAGCGGGCGCTTGTCGCCCTTGATGGCTCTCGTCGATTCGTCGCTGTTCAGGCCGACGATCAGCGCATCCCCAAGGGCCCGCGCGTCCTGCAGGTACCGCACGTGGCCGACGTGCAGCACGTCGAACACGCCGTTGGTGCACACAACGCGCTTGCGCGCATCCTGCAGTCCGCGCACAAACGCCGAAGCCTCATCGAGGGTCAAACAGCGTCACCCCCAACTGCTGCGCACCGGCGCGGAGGCGCTTGTCCATCGTTGCGAGGGGCAGGCGGCGTCGAACGGCGACCTCCAGGTAGAGCGCATCGTAAGCAGATGTTTGCGCCCGCCGTCCTAGTTCGGTGAGACTCTCGATAGTCGGGGGCACGGCATCGTCTCGAACAATCGCTAGCTGGCGCAAGTTCAGCAGGAACTCCGACGTCTCCGCCACCTGAATGCGATTCCTACGCTCGTTGACCAAGAGGGTATTGGCGACTTCGAATTGCCACATCAGCGGCACGAGAGCCGCCTCATCCGCGAGTCGCAAGAGAACGCGGTCGGCATAGTCGCTCTGCTCGTCGGGCAAGGCCCACGCCATCGTGGTCGAGGCGTCGAGGACGAACGCCGGGCGTTCGAACGGGGCTATCGACGGCCCTCCTCGATCATGTCCCTGATTGTCATGCCTTCAGGAAGCGGCCACCGGCGCGTTTGCTTGAAGGTAATCAGCGCATCGACTGCCCGGCGTCGCTGACCTCGATCGACTTCCGCCTCGGCAGGGATCAGCCGTGCCACCGGCTTGCCGTTTTTGGTGATGGTGATCGTCTCGCCCCGAGCGACTTCGTCGAGGAGGCGCGGGAGGTGGGTCTTGGCTTCGTACGAGCCGACGGTGCGCATATAGACTAGTCTACCGACTGGTCCATGGTGCGGGCGAGCTCCTCGCGCGTCGTAGTGGCGGCCCCGACTTTCCGAACCACCAGGCCGGCGGCGATGTTGCCGAGCTGGGCGGCTTCGAGCATGCTGGCACCGGCCAGCAGGGCCAGCGTGAAGGTGGCGGCCACGGTGTCGCCGGCGCCGGTGACGTCGCGCACCTGCGCCAGGTTCGAGGCCGGGATGTGGTGGACGGCGCCGTGGGCCTCGAACACGGACATGCCCTCGCTGCCGCGGGTGATGAGCACGCCCTTGGCCTGCAAGCCCTCCACGAGGTCGCGGCCGCCCCGCTCCAGGTCGTCCAGGTCGTGGAACTGGCGATGCAGGGTGGCCTCAGCCTCCGGCTGGTTGGGGGTGGCGACTGTCGCTCCTTTGAACCGAAACAGGTCGCCGTGAGAATCGACGCACACGAGCTTGCCATGAGAGATCGCCGCCGGCAGGCAAGCGTCCAGGATGGCCTGGCTGATCACGCCGTTCTCATAGTCGGACAGCAGCAGCGCGTCGACCCTTGGGATCAGCTGGCAGGCGTGGTCGATCACGCTGCTGGTGACCCTGGTATCGAGCTCGTCGTCGTCGAAGCGGTCCACACGGGCCACCTGCTGCGGCATTTCCTGGGTGCTGCCGGCGACGACGCGGATCTTGGTGTACGTGGGCCGGCTCGGATCGACCACCAGGCCGGAGACGTCCAATCCCTCAGCGGACAGCATGCTGGTGAGCTCCCGCCCCGAGAAGTCGTCCCCCACGACGCCGGCCAGGAAGACGTCCGCGCCGAGGGTGCGGGCGTTGTAGGCGGGGTTGGTCGCGCCGCCGGGCTTGATCTCGCGCCGGCGCTCGCGCAGGATGGGGATTGGCGCCTCGCGCGAGATGCGGCCGGTGGGCTCGCCGAACCAGTATTCGTCGGCGACCATGTCGCCCAGGACCAGCAGCTTCTTGCCGGCAAAGCCATCCAGCAAGCTGAGCAGCCGCTGCTTGTCCACGTCGATAGCCCGAATTGTATGGAGCTAGGCGGGATGCTGGCGGCGGGCCAGGAAGATGGTCTCGACGATCACCAGCACCAGCAGGAGGAACCCCAGGTTGGTGGGCGACATGGCGCCATTCAGCTGCAGCACGGCGGCACCGGCCCAGGCCAGGCCAAACAGCAGGCCACGCCGCAGCGCGCGAAGCGCATCGATCAACGGCGAGTGCGTGCGAGGCCCGAAGGCGACGTGAACGGCCGTCCCGAGGCCGGCCGCCGCGGCCAGCAGGAAGCCGACGAACAGCTCCTCGACTCGGGTGTCCGGATCGGTGAAGAGGACCAGGAGCGCCATGCCGAGCGCCGCGAGCGCGGCGATGCACAGCGCGCACAAAGCCACGGTGGCAGGGAACGAGCGAGAATGTCGCGGCGCCTGCTCGGCGGCGGCGTCCATCATCCGGCGACCAGCTCCAGCTGCCTTTGCTCGGCCTCGAGGGCCTCCGCGGTGGCAGGCAGATCGCTGCTGATGATGCGGCCGGCGTCGAGCTGGAGGTGGTAGTCGAAGAGCTGCTCGTCGAAGGCGCGGCTGTGCGAGATCACGAAAATCTGCTCGAAGTTGGCGGCCACGGGGCCGCGCGTGAGGAGATTGACGAGGGCGTTGGTGCGCACAGCGTCGAACGAGCTGAGCGGCTCATCGAGGAAGATGAAGCCAGGCGCCGCACCCATTTCCTCGGGCAGCGTGGCCAGGGCAAAGGCCAGGCGCAGCGCCAGGGAGAACTGGTCGCGCGTGCCCCCGGAGAAGATGTCTTTAGCCTTCATAGCGCGGGCCGCCTCGTCCCACACCTTGATCTTGTACGTCTCAGGGTCGATGTCCACGTCGCGATAACGGTCGTTGGTCAGCAACGGCAGCAGCAGACTCATGTTACGTGTCGTGCTGGGCAGGACCTTGCCTACGATGTTGCGTCGCGCCAGGGTGATGATCCGGTGCGCCTGCTTGCGCAGCTGGCAGCGATGCTCGAAGTCGAGCAGCTCCTTCTCGGCCTCGGCGTAGTCCACTGCGACGCCCTGCAAGCCGAACTGATGCTCCAACGACGCCTGCTGGTCCTTCAGGGACGCCACGCGGCCGAACAGCTCGCGCTGCTCCTGCTGCAGCTGGCGTGCGCGCTCCTCCAGCTCTTCCGAGGCGGGCGGCGGACCGGCAAGCTGCTCCGGCGCGAGCGCCAGCACTTCCAGCTCCGCGCGGGCTTCGGCGGCGCGCGCCTCGGCGATGCGAAAGCGCTCGGCGCCGGCGGCGAGCGCAGAACCAAGCTCGGATGCCTGACGGCGCAGCTCCGGCTCGTCCAGCGCGGCAAGCCGATCGACGGTCGTTCGCCACAGCGCGCGGCAGGCCTCCACATCGCGCTCGACCGCGCCGGCCACAGCCTGCAGCTGGTCGCACAGGGCATCGAGCTCGTCCTCACGCTGCCGGAGACGTTCCTCCCGAAGCGCGAGATCGCTCAGGGCCTGGGCGGCCTTCTCGGCGGCGGCTAGAGCTGCTTGGCGGCTGGCACGCGCCGCCGCGGCGAGCTCCCGTGCTTCCGCTTCGGTGTTCGGCGTCTCCGGCAACATCTGCCGGTTCGCCGCGACGGCTTCCCCGTGCTCGGCGAGCTCGCGCTCCAGCTGTTGGATGGCCTGCGCCGGATTGCCCTCGTGCTCGATCTGCTCCTGGAGCTGCGCCAGCTCAGCGCGAAGACCTCGCGCCTGGCTCTCCAGCGAGCCGAGGCGCTGCCTGAGCTCGGCCGTGCCGGAACGTTCCGCGGGGCCAGCCTGAAAGGCCGTCTCGGCGGCGACGAGGGCTTGCTGCGCCTCGGCGACCGACGCCGGCACGGCATGGCCAAGCTCGGCGAGCTCGCCCTCAATGGACTCCAGCCGGCCGGGATCCTGGCCTGTGCGCAGGGCCAGCGCGCGCTCGCCTTCGCGGCGGTTCAGCTCGGGCTGGAGCGCGCCTGCCGCGGCCTCCGCCGAGGCTTGATCGTGTGCCGCCCGCTTCATAGCAAGGGCAAACCGCAGGGCTACGAAGGCCAGGACGGCCGCTACGGCCAAGCCGGCAAGCCCGAATACGCGCCCGGTTGAGAGCGCCACCAGGCCGCCGGCGAGGGCGAGGACGCCGCCCAGGCCGGCTCCCACGGCACGAGTCTGGGCCGCCTGACGCTGCTTCGCGGCCTGAGCCGCGCTGGCCTGCAGCTGTCCCAACTCCGATTCAAGCCGCGCCAGCTCGCGCTCACCCTCTTGGGCGATGAGCGCCACCTCGCGTATCTGGAGCCAGCCGCGCAGCAGCTCAAGCTGGCGCATCTGGCGCTCAGATCGCTCGGCTTCTTCCACTTCCGCTCGGCACGCCTCCAGGTCCTCCGCTACGCGGGCCAGCGAAGCGTCGCGCTCGGCATGCGCCGCGCTCAGCCGAAGGACGCGCTGGTTGGCCTCGCCGAGGCTCGCCAAATGGCGACGGCGCTGCTCCTGAGCTTCCTCCAGGCTGGCCAGCTCTGCCAGATCGGCAGCTAGAGCCTCCAGATGGGTGAGCTCTGCTTGGACCTCCGGCAGGCGGTCGGCCGCGGCTTGGGCGGCGGCCTGCTCCTGGCGCACCCGCTCGATCTCGCCTCGGGCTTCGGCGATAGACAGCAGAGCCTCTCCGGCGGAGCGGGACAGGTCGCGCACGTTCTTGAGCTGGTCGACTTCAGCCAGCCTCTGTTCCACCTGCCGCGCCGCATCGCGCAGCTCGGCCTGGCGCTGCTCCTGGGAAGCGATGCTTCGGGCCAGCTCGTCGAGCTCGCGCGTGAGACGGAAGCCGGACACGAGCTTGAGGCCGGCGTCGATCTGGTTCAGCTGGTCGAGGCTGGCCGGCAGGTCGCGCTGGATCTCGGCCAGCTTGAGCCGATCTCGCAGCTGCTGGAGCTGGTAGTCGTCATTCGTCGAGGGCTTGTAGCTGGCTTCCAGGGCGGCGAGGCGGTCGAGGTTCAGCAGACGGAGAAGGGTGTCCCGCCGCTGCTGGGCAGTCATCGACTCCAGCTTTTCGAGCTTCTTCTGCTCCACGAAGCAGGAATTCAGCAGGGCCTCGGCATCCAGGCCGAGCTCGTCCACGACGCGGCGGTTGACGCTGCTCAGGTTGGTGACGGTCTCCCGCTTGCCGCCGGCATATTCGATCTCGAGGACTGCCGTGTTGGGCTTGCCACGGTTGAGGGTGCGGCTGACGGTGAAGCTGGCGCCGTCGGTGGAGAACACCAGCTTGACCATGGCCCGCGGCGACTGGTAGTTGATGAGATCGTCGAGGCGGTTGGGCTCCTCGGTGACCAGCGCCTTGCCGAACAAGCCGAAGTAGACGCTCTCGAAGAGGGTGGACTTGCCAGCTTCGTTCAGCCCCTGGATGAGGACGCTGCCGCGCTCGGGGAAGGCCAGGCTGAGGTCATCCAGCTGCTTGAACTTGGCGGCCCGCAGGGAGTGGAGCTTGATCACAGGAGAGTCGCCTGGGGATCAAAAGGCATGCAGCAGCTCCTGGCGGGCTTCTTCGAGGAGCTCGCGATTATCGGGCTCCTGCTCGATGAGCTGCTGGGCGACCAGGCTCATCTCCTCGCGCACCGAGAGGCGCACGCCTTTCCCGGCGCTCTCGAGCCGCTCGTCCAGCAATGACAGGCCCGAGGAATCGATCTCGAAGTGGAAGCAATGGTTGCTGCCCCACTGGTGCAGCTCGCGCAGCCGAAGACCCCGATAGGTCTCGCGCGTCAGCGGACCTTCGAGGGCCACCTTGACCACGGCCTCGGCGGAGACGGCCGTCTCCAGGCGGGAGCAGGCAGACTCGAACGGCTCCGCTGGGTCCAGCTCCGTGGTACGAAGGGTGACGGGCCGGTACTCCTGGCCATCGACCACCACCTTCTGTATGCGGTCGGCCCTGCCCGGCAGGAGCTCCACGTAGGCGAAGCTGGCGTCGCGCTCGGCGCCGTAGATCATGCGCTCGGTCGCGCCCGGGATCAGCACCTTCACGCGGCCGATGCCGAACTGGCGGAAGTCGTGATAGTGGCCCGCCGCCAGCAGGTCCACGCCCTCCAGGGCGGCGATAGAGGCCTTGGAGATGACGGGCTCATTGCCCTGGTCGTAGCAGGCGCCCTCAACCGAGTAATGGACCAGCATGATGCCCACGTCGGCCGCGCGCGGGAAGGCGATGCCCTCCAGCGGGTCGTCGCCGGCCATGAGCACGGGGTTGAAGCTGACACCGCCGACTGCCACCGACACGCCGTCCACGTCCACCACAACCGGCGCGGCGTCGTCGAAGCCGTCGAACATATGCATCGCCTCGAACTGCTCGTAGATGCGCTGTGGCGTCGTGCCGCCTTCAATGGTCATCATGCGCGGCGAATCGTGAGTGCCGGCGATGCCAAAGATGCGCACGCCGGCCTCTTTGAGGCGCAGCAGTTGGTGGGCGACGAAGGCGCGGTCGACGTTTCGCGGCTGTGGCGAGTCGAACAGGTCGCCGGCGTGAAGAAACAGGTCGGCCTCGGAGTCGATCGCGTAGTCCACGGCCGCCTTGAAGCCGCTGCGCAGCCAGCGGCGGCGGACCTCCAGCTTCTGTGGGGACATGCGGGCGTGGGGGCGGGAGAGGTGGTTATCGGCGGTGACGACGGCTTTGACAGGCCTCACAGAGTTGCCCTCACCTAGCCTCTCCCCTTGCGAGGGGAGAGGAACAGCCCGGTCACCATTCCTCCTCTTCGCGGACGGAGACTTTGCGAACAACGGCGATGGACTCCTCCAGGACCTTGTCCAGCTTGGAGTCCTGGCTGGCTTGCTGGAGCGCTTCGACGAGGTCCACGTCGGAGCCGCCTTCGGCCGAGCGGCGGCGGCCAACCTTGATCATGGCCGGCACGCGGGTGAGCGTGCCCAACACGATGGCCTCGCCCTGATCCAGCGCCGGCAGATCCCGCAGCAGGTCGGACGAGACGGCCTCGGAGGCCTTCTGCACGGCGATCTGGTCGTCGGGGTTGGTCAGCCGCATGATGAGCTGACTGCCGCACTGGCTGAGCGTGTCCTGGTGGATCTTCGACGGCCGCTGGGTGATGACCACCAGGAAGACCTTGAACTTGCGGCCTTCGCTGGCGACCGTGTTGATGATCCGGGAGGACAGGCTCTCGCGGCGCTCGCGGTCGGCCGGCACGAGGTTGTGCGCTTCCTCCAGCACCACGAACACCGGATGGACGAGCTGGCCGGTGGTAGCGCGGGCCCAGATCGAGCGCAGCGCGCGATCCACGACGTAGGCCGAGACGTTCTTGTCGGCGCCTGCCAGGTCGATTACCGCCAGGTGGCGCGGCCTGATGAGGTGCTCGACGTCGACGTCTTTGAAGCCCCAGATGGGGTAGTTCTCCAGGATCTCGACGTACTTGACGGCGCGCGAGGCCCCGGTCTTCATGTCGTCGTTACGGTCGGTGGCGGATGTGACGGTCAGCCACTCCCTCAGCTCGGTCGGGCGGTAATCGACGCCCTCCTTCTTGAGGCTCTTGCAGCCGGCCTGGATGGCGCTGCGGATGTTGGCGGCGCTCGACGGCACGCCCGCCAGCTCGGCCACTTCGTCCGGCTCCAGGCTGGAGAACTTGACAGTGAACTCCTCGCTCAGGCCCACCATCTCGTCCGGATAGCGCCGGCCCTGCAGGCCCGGGATGCGGTAGACGTCGATGCGGTCCGACAGCTCGGTCGGCCGAGCGATTGCGTAGGGCTTGTCCTTGTCGTCCCAGGCTTTGCGCATCTGGACGTAGTCGGAGTTCGGATCGAACACGAGGATGGTGCCGCCGAGGTCCAGCAGACTCTCCAGCACCTTGCCGACGAGGTAGCTCTTGCCGGCGCCGGTCTGCGCGATGACCGCCAGGTGGCGGCGCAGGCCGTTGGGGTCCAGCAGCACCGGCACGCTGTCGCGGGTGATGAGCGTGCCAACTTCCATGCCGGCGCGGACGTTGTTGCTGAAGAACGCCTCCAGCAGCTCGTCACTGGCCACGTACACCGCCTGCCCCGGCAGCGCGGCCGAGCGGGATGTATGGACCTTGCCGTCCAGCATGTAGCCGACGACCTTGGCCCGGCACAGCACTTTGGGCAGCGCGCCATAGCGGTTGCGCAGCAGCGTCTCGGTCTCGCCGAAGGTCAGCTCGTCGGAGATGACGGGTGAGGAGACGCCGATCTCGTGCACCTGCGCCAGCACCTCCACCGGCACCAGCTCGCCGTTGATCCGCTCCTCCACCTCCGGCACCGTGACGTACTCCAGCCGCGGCGGCGTCAGGGACCTGTCGGTAACAAACGTGAACTCGTTCGGATGGGTCTCCCCAACCACGAAGCCGATGGGGCTCTGATCGTCGGTCATGTCGCGAACCCGACGGGGGTCGTACAGGGGGCGCAGCCCCCTGTTGTCAGATGCGGGCGGGTGGGTGGGCACATTACAAAAACCTCCGGGCCGAGCGGTTGTAGCGGATATCGGGCTTGACGACGGACCGCAAGATAGACAGGAACGCCCCATCCACCACCTCGTTGCTGAGGCGGACCTGGCGATCGACGGCGTAGAGCGGCGCGTTGTATACGCTCGGGCCGCCGTAGCAGTCCTGCAGCAGGCGCAGGATCGGCTCGAGCGGCTCGACAGGGCCAATCCCGCTGGACAGGTCGAGCAGCGTGTCGGTGCAGCCGATGGCGTAAGCCGGCACGTCCACTCGCAGGCAGTCGTCGCCATCGGCAAAGCGGACATGGAAGGTGGCGATGGCCGGCGCGTGCTGCAGTCGCTCGACGATGCTCTCGAGCCGGCTCCGCGAGTAGGCGCTGCAGCCGGCGAACGATTCGGCGATGCGGCCGGGATCCGACATCAGCGTCTCCCGGAAGCGGCCAAACGAGTACAGCCCGAGCAGCACCGGGCACGTGAACCCGGGCGTTCCTTCCGTCCAGCGGTCGAGCGCTTCGGCGTCAGGCGGCACCCGCGAGTCGGGCACGAGCTGGCCGGCGCTCTCCAAGGCCTCGGCGGCGTCGACGCTGATGCGGTCGAGGTCGTCGGGCAGGTGGATGAGGGTGTGGGTCAGCACCCGGTCCTGCGTTGTCTTGGAGACGCCCAGCAGCAGGATGTCCTGCTTGCGGCAGGCGTCGAACAGGTCCAGGTAGGTCTCCAACAGCCGGATCGGCAGGTCGGCGTCCCCGGCGCAGGGCAAGTCGCCCTGGCCGTGCAGCGCCTCCAGCGGGTACAGGAGGTGCGGCAGCGTGGAGTAGAGAGAGCCATCCAGCGTGAGCGTGTGGCCGGACAGCAGGCCCAGGTGATCGAGCGCCAGGCGCAGCTCCAGCCAGCGCATGAGCCGGCTGCAGTAGCTGTCCACCAGTGCGCTCGGCACGTTCCCCGGGACCAGCCGCAGCTGCAGGTTCGGAACCTCGACCTCAGGACCAAGCAGCAGCGCCTGGCAGATCAGCAGCCAGGAGGCGTTGGAGAAGTTGCGGGTCGCCTCCGAGCCGTCGATGGCGAAGACCGAGTGCTGGCTTTGGTGTGCCGAGTCTTCAGGCAGCGGGTGCCAGTTGGCGGCGATGCGATCGGCGAGCCGCTCCTCCAGTGGCGAACCGGCTTCGGACGAGAAGATCGAGCGGAAATGGCCGCGCTGGGCTTGGAGCTCCGCGATGAACTGATCGGTGAAGGCCGGCATTCGATCTTGAGATCACGATATCGGGATAGAACGGATCGTTCAAGTCCCAATTCAGTATAGAACGAATGAGCTAACTTTGTCGAGCAGCCGCCATGGGACACTTGGCGCCTATGAGTGATGGAAGCCGCATTCTCGACATTCCCGAAGACCAGTGGTCGTCCGAGCAGAAGGAGGCCATCGAGGCCCTGGTGCAAGGACGCGGGCGGCTGCTGACGCCTTATCGCGTGTGGATCCACAGCCCGTTCGTAGCGCAGGCCATGGAGCGGCTTGGCACCTTCCTTAATAAAAAATCGTCGCTGAGCGAGCGCGAAGTCGAGCTGGGCATCGTCCTGACGGCGAAGCATTGGGCGGGTGAGTATGTGTTCGAAGTTCACGTGAAGACGTGCCTGAGCCTGGGCTACCCGCAGGCAGTGATGGACGCCATCCGGAACGGCCAAACGCCGCCTTTCGACAACCCGCGCGAGCGCAGCATCTACGAGCTGTCGCAGGTCGCGCAGCAGCCGGGCCCGGGCAGCGAGCAGGTGTTCGATTCAGCGGTCGCGAACCTCGGCCGCAACGGCCTGGCGGAGGCGCTGGCGCTGTTCGGCTACTACAGCGCGGTGGCTATCGCCATGAAGCTGCACCGGGTGCCCGTCCCCGGCCGCGAGTAGCGGTTAACCCTCACTGCCTAGCTCCTCCGCGGCGCCGCCCTGAACTTCGGTCATCGCCGCCCGCGGCTCGCCCTCCGCGTAGGAGACGTCTTTGGTGAGGGCGATCAGCAGCAGGTCGAGCTCGACAGGCTGCTGATCCTCATAGGGCCGGACGTCGTAGGAGCCGCGGGTCCGGTAGCAGTCGGAGTGGAAGGAGTCGCCTTCGGCGTGCACGATCATCTCGCCGGGGTGGTAGCGGCAGCCGCACTCCTGGCACTGCCCCGCTTCACGCGCGATGGCGAATCCAGCCACCCGGCTAGTTTGCCACCTGGCCAAGCTAGTTGGGCGGCGCGTCCTCCAACTGGTGACAATGGGCTAGCCAGGGCTCCAGCAGCTTGAACTCGCCGCGCTGCGGATCGATCCGCAGGGTTGGGCCGGGGTCGCCGTGCTGGTACACCTGCTGGCCGGTGGCGGGGTCGATGCGCAGCAGCACCAGGCAGCCGCGGGCCTTGCAGTCCGGGAAGTAGTTGCTGATCGCGCTCCAGATGCCGGGCTCCCAGCGCACGTGGCGGTGGCGCGGCTTGCGTTCGAGCAGGTCGTACAACGTGAGCTTGCTCGTGCCCAGTACGGCGCGCGGGATTGGCTGGCGATCCTTGGGCGAGGCGTTGCGGCGGCTGTCGTACCGTGCCCGTTCGGCAGGGTCGCCCAGAATACGGTACGCGCTGGTGATCTGCGCGGTGCGGGCGGCCGCTTCGGGGCTGCCGTTGCGATCCGGGTGGAAGGCGAACACGAGGCGGCGGTACGCGGCGGTGATCGCCGCCTGGTCCGCCTCGGGGCTCACCTCCAAAACTTCGTACAAATCCGCCGTCATGGGCTGTTTGAGCATCTTAACGTCGCAACTTTCCGTTTGGTCACACGCAACGTACCGGTAGTACCCAGTAGCGGCAAGGGTGTTAGCCCCCTCGCAGAGGGTCAGGAATAGGCCAGGGCGGCGGCCGTCTTCACCCGGGCGCGATACACGGCCGCGCCGCCGAGCGCCACGAAGCAGATACAGGCCTCTCCTGCGACCGTGAAGCGAATGCCGGCCGCGGCGGTCACGAACCCGCTGAACAGCGCGCCGAGCGGGATGATGCCGTTCGTCAGCAGCGTGAACACCGCCATGGAACGGCCGCGAAGGTGATCGGGCGAGCCCAGCTGCAGCAGGGAGTTGACGCTGGTGCCGAACGCCTGAATGGCGGCGCCCACGAACGCCAGCAGCACGAACGCGACGCCGAAGTTCGGCACGAACGCCAGCGCGAAGTACAGCGCGGCGAAGGCGATCGCGCTCGAAATCATCAGCCGCTGCGACGATCGACCGTGGCTGGCCATGGTCAGGGCCATCATCACCGAGCCAAACCCTACCGACGCCACCAACAGCCCGAACTCGGAGGCGCCCACGTGCAGCCCGTACTCGGCGATGAGCGGGATGATGGAGCTGGTGCTGTAGATGAACGCGCCGTTGCCGGCCAGGATGATGATCGCCACGGTCATGCGGGGCGTGGTCAGCAAGAACCGCAGGCCCTCGCCGAGGTCGCGCAGCATGTTTCCTCGCACCGTCCGCTTGGGCACGGAGTGGAACTCGCCCGGCCGGAGCGCCAGCAGGCTGAAGATGACTGCCAGGAAGCTGGCGGCATTGAGGAAGAAGCACGTGGCGGAGCCGAAGTGGGCGATCACCAGCCCGCCCAGCGCCGGACCGACCATACGGGCGGCGCTGAACTGAGCCGAGCTGAGGCCCACCGCGTTGACCACGTTCTCGCGGCCGACCATCTCGGTCACCAGCGCCTGGCGGGCCGGCTGGTCGAAGGCGTTCACGAAGCCGATCACCAGCGCCAGCGCGTAGAGGTGCCACACCTGGATGCGGCCGCTGGCGGTCAGGGCAGCGAGGGTCAGCGCCTGCGCCAGGGCGGCGCTCTGCGTCACCAGCAGCAGCCGGTGCTTCGGGAAGCGGTCCACGATCACGCCGGCGAACAGCACCACGCATAGGATGGGCACGAACTGCAGCGCCGTGACGGTGCCGAGCGCGACGGCCGAGTGGGTCATCTCCAGCACCAGCCAGGGCAGCGCCACGATCTGCATCCACGTGCCGATCTGCGAGATGAGCTGGCCGAACCAGAAGACGCGGAAGTTGTAGCTGTGGAAGGACGCGAACACTCGGCCCAGAGCTGGCCGGCGCGTCTCAACCTTCACGTCTGCGTCAGGTTAGCAGGCGCGGCAGCAGCGGTTTCGGGGTAGCGGCGCTTAGACCCGGACCGCCGAGGCCAGCCAGGACAGAGGCGCGCCGGACGCGGCGGGCTGAAGGGACGGCGGCAGCGGGCGGTTGCCGGCCTGAAACAGCTCTGCCGCCTGGTGGACCTGGGCGCGCCAGCCGTGCCCCGCCAGCCAGCCTGCCGGATTGGTCAGCGACGGATCGTCCACCTTCTCGGGCGGGAGATGCCCGGCCGAGGTCCCGGGCAGCTGGGGTACGGCGAAGAAGCCGGGCCGGTGGTCCAGCCCAAGCCAGCTGTCCGGCGCCGCCAGCTCCGCGATCTTCCGCATGAGGCCGTCGCGGTCCTCTTCGGCAAGGTACATCAGCAGCCCTTCCACCAGCCACACAGCGGGCTGGTCTGGCGTGAACCCCGCAGCCCGGAGCGCATCCGGCCAGCCGGCATCCCGCAGGTCGGCCGCCACGATATGCCGCTCGCAGCGCGCCTCTGCATCGTGCTCCTGGAGCACGCGCTCCTTGAACTCGAACACGTCCGCCATGTCGAGCTCGAACAGCCGCACGCCGGCAGGCCAGTCCAGGCGGAAAGCTCGCGTGTCCAGCCCGGCCGCGACCAGCGCCACCTGCCGGCAGCCGGCCATGAGCGCGCTCGTGACCACGCCGTCCAGGAACCGCGTCCGCAGGGCCACAGAGTCCTCACGCCAGCGATTCACCTCCTCCTGCCGGCCGCCCGGCAGCCCGGCCTCCGCCAGCGCCTGCCCGCCAGCCGCCACAAACGCCTTCGCCAGCGGATCCTCGAATAGCCGGTCCGCCCGCCGGCTCTCATTGGTGCGCGCCCGCGCCACAAGCAGCGCCGTCCACCCGACGCCGGAGGGCAGAGATTGCGCCACGGCCGAACTCTAGCGATAGTCGCCGAGCACGACTACCGCGTTGAGCAGTCCCTCGGCCGTAAGTGATTGCAGCATGGATTCCACGACACGAACCAACTCGCCGAGACGCTCCCGGCTGTACTGTTGCCGGTACGAAATCACGATCCCGAAGTGCGAACGGCCGTCGGCCGCCCATTCTCTTGCGCGGTCGAGGAAATCCGTGTAGTTGTAGCTCAGTATGGTTCGTTCTTCGGCGCAGGCGAGTTCCAGTTGCCGGTTGTCATCGATGTGCAGCGCTCCTCGCTCATGGGCGCTGACTACGTCATATCCTTTTGCCCGGAGCAACTGAGCCAGTTCGGGCAGCACGTTCTCGTCCGGGTACAGACGAGGTGTCACTGATCCTTGAAGATAACCCGACCCTTTTCTCCGATTGTGAAGCCGTAGCGCTCCTGCACCTTTTCTGGCGCGGAATCGGCGATCAGCTGGTCCATTTCGTCGTTGTGGTCAAGGTAGTAGCTGACCGCGTCGTAAATCGCCGCAGCGCCCAGGTGCGGGTAGGTGGCGATGATCTCGTCCACCGAGGTGCCGTCGTTCAGGAACCGCGCGATGGAGGCAACACTGATCCGGTGCCCGTCGATCACGGGCTGACCGCTGAGGACGCCTGGCACTCGCACGACGTGCGGGTGGTCGGTCTTCTTGATTACCGTCGCCATCCCGTCCAGATTATGGCGTCGCGGCTGACGAGGTGCCGCCGGCACAAGTTGCCCGACCCTCTTCTTTGCCGTCCGGATGGGTCAATTCCAACCTGGCGATCGTGGGTCAAATCTACGTTGACGTTGACTAGAGTAGCCACTGGTACACCAAAATCCGCCGAAGGTACGTGTCAAGGCAGGTATCCAAGCGAGCGGCAAACGCCGCGGGAAGGCTCGAATTGAGCGTGAACTAGAGAGTCAGGGTTGAGTGCGGGCGGGGGGAGTTGAACCCCCACGCCTTGCGGCACTGGATCCTAAGTCCAGCGCGTCTGCCATTCCGCCACGCCCGCGCTGTCTCGATCTTACGGCCGCTCAGACGGTTTAGCCGCGGCTGGAGATGCCGGTCACGGCCGGGGTGCGCGCGGCGGCGTCCGCGGGAGCGGTGGCGCTGGTGCCGAGCGTCCGCCACAGGTTCCAGGCGAACAGCATGAGCGCTGCGAGTTGGATGACGCCGGAGAGGCCGAGGAGGGGGACGAAGATGCCGGCGGCGGCGGTGTACAGGGCTTGGGAGGGAACGCGTAAGGCGGTGCCCAGCATGAGGCACCACCAGGTGGCGATGAACAGGCTCCGGCTGTGCAGACGGGTAGCGGCGAAGGCGGGCACGATGCGCGCCGCCATGCCCATGATCATGGTCGAGATGAAGCCCACGGTGACCGCGTGCAGGCCGGCCAGGAAGAGGTCGTCCCCCGCCACGACATGCCCGGTCAGCGAGGCCACGGCCGTCGCAAGCTCGAACAGCAGCCCGACCGCCAGCCAGAAGTAGGCGCTCAGCACGTACGCTTCGTACCACTTCGATTCGCCGGCCGTGAGAATCTGGCGATTACGCGGACCGAGCAGACCGGTAGCCCTCACGTAGAGAACGGCGCAGACGACGAGGCCCAGCCAGCCGGCGGCGGCCAGGGCCTCACCGGGACGTGGCCAGAACCCAGCGGCGGCCTGTCCGGCAGCGCACAGCACCACCGCCGCCGGCAGCAACCGGAGGACCGGCTTCAGCGCCTCGGCAGGCGCCGCCCTCACGCGCATGAACAGCGGCAGGTTGCGGGCATTGACGCCGAAGATCATGGCCAGGATGAAGCCGAACAGCTCGATCACAATCACGGTCCGGTCCAGCCAGTCCGGCACGATGGAACTGCCGCGCAGCACGAGCACGACGCAGGCGGCAAGGTTCACGATCAGCGCCACGAGGAACCACTGCAGCGCCGCGCGGCTGAAGCGCTCGGGCCCGTGAATGCTGTCCGCCATGATCCGTCCCTGGATGAGGCCGAACATGAACAGCCCCAGGCTGGCCAGTTCCAGGGCCGCCGAAAAGACGGCCAGCGCTCCGAACAGCGCCGCTCCCGAGGCCAGCGGCTGGCTGATCGCCCGCAGGACAATGCCGGCCAGCATCAAGCTCAGGACCAGCCAGGCCATAGCCGGGATATGAATCGCAACCCGCCGCTGCCGGGGAATGACCTGGTACGAGATGCCCATGATGAACAGGCCCACCCAGCCGACGATCTGACTCTGGCCGTGCACCTGAAGCAGGGCGGGCGAGATCAGCTCGCGGGCAAAGCCGCCGTGCGAGGTGATCGCCAGCAGCTCGAGCGCCCCCAACAGCCAGCCGATCGTGATCGCGGCCAGCAGGCTGGCTTTGAGGAAGTACTGGTACGGCTCATGGCGCCGCCGCGGGACGATGCCGGCCGGCATCAGTGACACCTGGCCCAGCGGGCGCGGCGCATCCTGGACGCTTTCACATCCTCTACGCTATCGCTTGAGCGGCGGCGGCTGAGCACCCTAATCTGACACTGAGGGCATGGAAATGGAGCTTCGACCGGGTCTGCCGAGCCACCCGATTCCCGACGGGATCGTTCGGGCCGGCGAGCTCCGGATAGATGGGCTGGTCGAAGAGCCGCTCGTCCTCGGGCCCAGGATCTGCCCGTGGCGGTTGGTGGTGCCCGGCGACGCCTGCTTCACCAGCGTCAAGTGGGTAGACCGGATCGAGCTGGCGGCCGAGCCTGGCGAAGGGTCCGGGGAGCGGATCGCGCGGGCGCGCCTCGGCAGGAATGGCTGACCCACAGCCGAGCCCGGTTGTGATCGGCGCCACCTGAAGCGGCCTGGCCGGCTCGAATACACTGCCGACGCCGCCCCCTCCTGATTCCGGCCCAAAGCTTGCTAGGGCGTCGGCCGTGGCGTATCAAGCAGCGGGAGATCCGCCAGGCATCCTGAAGTCGCGGCCCGATCAGTCGCTGCCCAGCTGGCGCAGCGTGTTCTTCACCGGCCTGGTGCTGTGGATCGCCTCGGTCGTCGTGACGGCGCTGACCCAGAACCTGAACATGATCCCGACGGTCATCCTGCTGGGCAGCTTCCTGGTGCCGGCGACGGCGGTGATCTGGTACCTCGACCACTATCACAGCCCCGAGCTGACCATGGCGGTGGTGTTCCGAGCGTTCATCGTCGGCGGCGTGCTCGGCGTCCTGGCGGCGTCGCTGCTGGAGTCCTGGCTGC
>Ga0209062_1003248_pt1 | contig 19172 bp, 17 predicted proteins | sample Coa_R2_2_FD_187158 | JGI IMG/M metagenome (GOLD analysis project Ga0209062, IMG submission 187158) | Surface soil microbial communities from Centralia Pennsylvania, which are recovering from an underground coalmine fire - Coalmine... | ecosystem: Environmental > Terrestrial > Soil > Unclassified...
ACTCGGGCCGAATTGAGACACAACTGTCCCGTATGCGGCGGAGCCGCTTTCAAGACAGGCATCCTGGGTCAGTTAGCGCACGCGCCTACAATCGGATCGTCAGGTTCGATTCAGGCGGCGCGCGCGGGCCAGGCGAAGGACTTCGAAACGGCGAGAAGCCCGGAACCTTTGGCGAGCAAAAACGAAGCGGTTACAACAATCACAACTGCATCGTACTTTCGTTTGGCATGGCCTGCCATTCGGAAGCCGCCTTAACGTTTCTTAGGATTCGCCCTACAGAAATACTGGAAGAGGAGCCTGCGTAATGCGGCTAATCTTCGCTATCGACAGAATTTGTCGTTTTTTGTAGGTTTTCGGATTGGCATTCGAAAGTTTCGCCATTTCCCGGAATTCGTAACGCACGCATCGAAGGCGGCGGCCAGAATGTTACGGTGTGCAATTGCCTTTTGAGCCACTGGAAAGAACGCACAATGTGCCGCTATTTCTGTCCAGGGTTTTAAACCGATAAATTCCAGACTAAAGGCGATCCAGGATGCCAATCATGGTATGCTGTGGGCGGGAGTGTTTGCCTTCGCGTCCGGTTGATGCTCCACGCAAGGAAAATCAGGAGGATCCTCGAGTGGAAGAAGCGGCAAAGGTATCAATCGACTTTCAAGACGCCCTGCGAAATATCCGGATTCATTGGCTGAACCACATCGTTCATGAGATGCGAGGGCCCTTATTCGCGGCCCGAGGATACAGCAAGCTTTTGCTGGATGAAAAAGGCGGACCCGTAACCGCCACCCAGCGTAAGTACCTCGAAACCGCCCTTGAGAGTATCAATAAGATCGGCGCTACTGTCGATCGCTTGCAGGATTTTCAGATTCAGGAAGAGTTAGATCTGGAGTATCTGGACCTTTTCGAGTTATTCAAGGATGCTTTAGCGCGTTGGCAATCGCACGAAACGTTACAAGTTTGGGCGAATATCGCGCCGGGGCCCATCCCCACCGTTGGGGATCGCGCTAAGCTTAGTGCCTCCGTGCATAAATTGCTCGACGCCATAGTCGAATTTTCCCGGTCTACGGGCAAGATAGATCTACAGGCCAGCCGGGAAGGGGACGAGTTTCTGCTGCGAATGAGCGCTGTGGCTGGCGGACCGGAGCAGGAAGCGGACACTTTTTCGCTCGCCGGGCATCTCGCGGGACCCTGTCAGATCTTACGTTTGCACGGCGGCGTGGTGTTCGCCGACTCGCGTCACCCCGGCATTGTTAACGTTACGGTTCGGTTGCCACTAGTCGGACCTGAAATGGCTAGGGTTTTCCCCGGGGTAAAAGGTAAGTAGAATGCACTACCCCGGATCGATGCGTGCAGACAAGTCCGAATCGGAGAAACGTACTGTTTGGGTGGTGGACGACGAAGACGGTACCCGTAACTATCTATGGGATTTTCTTTCCACCCGCGGTTACGAAGTGCAATCGTTCGACTCCGGCGAGCAGGCGATACGGCGTCTAGGGTCGGGCCAGCGTCCGTCGCTGCTTTTGCTGGATATTCGTATGCCGCACATCGGCGGTCTGGAGGTTATGGCCCAGCTCGAAAAACTGGGCAAGCGAGTTCCCACCATCGTTCTTTCCGGAGTGGATCAGGTGTCCACCGTGGTCAAGGCGATGCGCCTTGGCGCCAGCGATTATCTGCTGAAGCCGTTGAACGAAGCCGACCTGGAGCTCGCCATCAGCAAAACCATCGCCCATCACGCCGCGGCCGAGCTTCAGGAATTATCATCGCTGACCGCGGACGTCGTGTTTCCTTCCTCGAACCGCAGGATGATGCAAATCAAGGCGATTTGCGATCAGGTCGCGCGCGCCGATGTCCCGGTGCTTTTGCTCGGCGAATCCGGAGTCGGCAAGGAAGTGCTGGCCCGCTATATCCACGCGCAGTCCGGACGCAATGAGCCGTTCGTCAAGGTGAATTGCGCGGCGCTGCCGGCGGACCTGCTCGAATCCGAATTGTTCGGCCATGAGCGCGGCGCATTTACCGGCGCAATGCGCGAAAAGCCCGGAAAATTCGAGCTCGCGGGAGAAGGCACCCTGCTCATGGACGAAATCGGCGAAATGAGCCCGCTGCTTCAGGCAAAGCTTCTGCACATCCTTCAGGACGGCGAATACGCGCGCCTGGGCGGAACTCGCCCGATGCGTAGCGAGGCCCGGATTCTTGCCGCGACGAACAAGCGTCTTCAGGAATTGGTCGCCGCCGGCGCCTTCCGCGAAGACCTGTATTTCCGCCTGAACGTCATCACCATTGAAGTGCCTCCGTTACGCGAGCGGCCGGAGGATATCGTTCCGCTGTGCCGGCGCTTCGTCGAGCGCTATCGCCTCAAGTACAAGAGCAGCATCCAGGAGCTGCCGCGCGAGCTCGAACAGGCCTTCGTGCGTTATCACTGGCCCGGAAACGTGCGCCAGCTTGAAAATTCGGTGAAGCGATTCCTGATCCTGCCCGATCTTCAGCAGGCGCTGGCCGAGTTGCAGAAGCCATCGCCCCAGCGGGAGAGTCCGGCAACCGGGCAGGACAAGCTCTCGCTGAAGGAGCTTTCGGCCGAAGCAGCCGAGCGCGCCGAAAAAGAAGTGATTCTCCGGACCCTTGAGGAAGTGAATTGGAACCGCAAGCAGGCCGCGCGGCAGTTGAACATCTGCTATAAGTCACTGCTGAACAAATTGCGGCGATGGCAGCTCGGCAGCCGGCCCGATTCCGAAGAGCGGGAAGAAGTTCAGGTCGCCTCCGCGGGTGAGCGCGGAATCTGATTTCCACACTTCTTCGAAACTGATTGGCGGCGCGCTTCGTCAGGTCTCTGGCCTTTTCGCCGCGCTACACGGAACGCTCCTGACCTGCCGCGGAATCCAACTCGACGCCCAGGCGCGCCTCGACCCGCGCTGCCTGCCGCGCGCGAAACAGACGAACTCGAGCGGTGGTCTCGCGCCAGCCGTAACGCTCCGCGATCTCGGAAAGCTGTAGACCCCGTAAATAGTAGTCCCGCAGCATCCTGCGATCGGGAACCTTGCAGCGATCCAGAATCGTCTGCGCATCAATCGCCGCCAGATTCAGATCCGGACCGAGAATATTTCGCGCCAGCTCTTCGTACTCAGGCTCCCGGCGCAGCAGGCTGCGATGCAAATTGAGCGCGACGCGGTTCAGCCAGATCACCAGGGTCCCTTCGTCACGAAGCTGCGACAACTGCTCCCAGCCGCGTGCCCAGGCGGCTTGCGCCGTTTCCTGGGCCGCATCGCGCGAGAGCCCGTTGGCAATAAGGAAAAGGACGGTTTGCCTGAAATGGCGTTGATAAGCGGCGCCGAACTCATCTCTGGTCACGTTTCCTCCGGCTGTTCGACGCGTTTCAAAGCAAGCCGGGGGCCAGCGCGCCGCCCGAACGCGGGACTTGATCCCATTCTGATTCAACTTGATAGAAGGCAAAATTCGAAGGAAGCGTGGTTCCCTCTAATGGAACGGTGGGTGCAACGATCCCCTCGCCGCCTTAAGCCGCTGCTTTGTCTTGTTCCATTTACTGGAGCCGCGATTCTGGCTGGCGGCTTGCTAACTGCACTTCTTTGTATGCCACCGCCTTGCGGCCTAGAACATGAGACGAGCCAATGTTAAGTTCGAAATGCCAGAATCGCCAGCTCTTGTCGCGGAACAATCCTCCGAATTTCCTTCTATATCGGCCCGTCTCCTGGCCACGGAGGAGGAAGAGCGGCGGCGCGTTTCCCGCGAGCTTCATGACGAGCTCGGCCAGCGTCTGGCGCTGCTCGAAATTCAGATTGAGGAAATGACGCGGCGCCTGGAAGCCAACCCGGAGGTTACCGCCTGCCTGGCCCGGCTCCGCGCCCAGGTCGGCGAGATCGCCGACGATGTGCATCGCATCTGTTATCGCCTGCATCCGGCGATTCTGGAGCATCTGGGCCTGATCGCCGCTATCCGGTCCTATTGCGACGAGTACAGCACCTGGAGCGGCGTAAAGACGCGTTTCACGCACTGCGGAGTCGGCCCCAAGATTCCGCCGGCCGTCGCCTTGTGCATTTATCGCGTGGTTCAGGAAGGCTTGCGCAACGTCGCTAAACACGCCGGCGCGCGACGGGCTTTGATCGCGCTGCGCGGATCGGGTGGTCGGATTCAAGTTGTCGTGAAGGACTGCGGCCGCGGCTTCGTGCTGCGCGAAGGCTGCACCAAGGGCTTGGGGCTCACCTCCGTCGCCGAACGCGTTCGCCTAGCCGGTGGCACGTGCGTGATCCGCTCCGCACCCGGCCGCGGCACGCGAATTCAGGCCTGGGTGCCGCTGGCGCAGCCGCAAGCCCAGGCGATTCTGGCTTGTGCGGGTTGAAAAATGACCACTGCCCCTCCGCCGCAGACGCGACTGAAGGTTCTCATCGCCGACGATCACACGCTGGTCGCCGAGGGCTTGGCGCGACTGCTCCAACACGATTTTGACGTGGTCGATATGGTCCAGAACGGCGCGGATCTGATCCGCGCGGCACGGGAACATGCTCCCGATCTCGCCCTCATCGATGTCTCGATGCCCGAGCTCACCGGCGTCGAGGCGGCTCGAAAGGTCCTGGAAGTCGCGCCGAATTGCAAGATTATCTGCGTGACTATGCACTCCAATCCCGAATTCGTTCGTGAAGCGTTTCGCGCGGGCGCGTCCGGCTATGTGCTGAAGCGATCGGCCGCGGCGGAACTGTCGGAAGCCATTCGCCAGGTTCTGAACGGCAACGCCTACGTGAGCCCGCTGCTGACCAAGGACGTGTTATCGATTCTCTTGCAGCCGCGAACGCCGGCGCTGACCGCCCGGCAGCGCGAGATCCTGCGCTTCGTCGCCCAGGGATTATCCGCGAAAGAGATCGCCAGCCGCCTGAATATCTCCGTAAAGACGGCGCACTTCCATAAGACCAGCATTATGGAAAAACTCAATCTGCACACAACCGCCGAACTCACCCGCTACGCGCTCGAACACGGTATCGCGTCGTAGTTTCCCGGATCTGCGCGCTTTCGCGCCCTCCCATGAAACTTCACGGCTTAGCCGAATTCTGCCGTCTCACCAATCTCTTCCAGGACGTGCGCTCCATCGTCGGCGGGCGGAACGCCTGCTCGATCAGCTCGGCCTGCTCCTGATTGTGGCGCTTCAGCGATCCAGGAGCCGTGCTCGCGCTCTCCGGTCGCCCCGCATATCCAAGCTGCCGGTGCTGCGATTGAATCATCGGTTGAATCCATCCGCGTACGAACGCCCACGCGCCCATGTTGCGCGGCTCCTCCTGCACCCATACAACTTCGCCCGCCGCCGGATATTTCGCGAGAATCTGCGCGAATTCGGCCTGCGGAAAGGGATAAAGCTGCTCGATCCGGATAATCGCCGTTTCCGTCAACTTGCGCTCATCTCGCGCCGCTTCCAACTCGTAATAAACTTTTCCGTTGCAAACCAGGATCTTCCGCACCGCGGCCGCGTCCAGGACCGATGCGTCGTCCAGCAGCGGCTGAAACACACCGTCGGTGAATTCGCTCACCCGGGAAACTACCTTCGGGTGGCGCAGCAGGCTCTTCGGCGTCGCGATAATCAGCGGCTTTCGCAACCCGCGGCGGTCCGGCCCGCCGAGCATCTGGCGGCGGAGCAAATGGAAATACTGCGCGGGCGTCGTGCAATTGGCCACGCGCATGTTGTTGTCCGCGCAAAGCTGCAAAAACCGCTCCAGGCGCGCCGAGGAATGCTCCGGGCCCTGACCCTCCTGACCGTGCGGCAAAAGCAAAACCAGCCCGCTCGGCTGGCCCCATTTGGATTCCGCCGCGGCCAGGAACTGATCGATAATCACCTGCGCGCCATTGGCAAAATCGCCGAACTGCGCTTCCCACAAAACCAGCGTCACCGGATCGGCCACGCTGTAGCCGAATTCGAAGCCCATCACCGCGAATTCGGAAAGCGGGCTGTTATAGACTTCAAACCGCGCCTGGTCCGGAGCGAGGTGTTGCAGCGGCACCCACACGCGATCGTTTTCGTAATCGTGATATTCGACGTGGCGCTGGCTGAAGGTTCCGCGCCCGCTATCCTCCCCGCTCAGCCGTACCGGCGTTCCTTCCAGCACCAGGCTGCCGAACGCCAGCACTTCGGCGAGCGCCCAATCGATGTGCGCCTCCGCCGATTGAAGACTCTCGCGGCGCTTCTTGAGAAAACCAATCAGCTTCGGATGAATATGAAAATCCGGCGGAAACGCCGTCGCCCCTTCGACAATCCGCTCCAGCATTTCACGCTTCACCGGACCCGGCGGATGATCCATCGGGATCGCCGCCGCGGGAACCGCGCTCAGTTCCTGAAGCTCGTACGTCTCTTTATGCTTCTGCGCCTGGTCGTATATTTCGTACAGATGCTTGCGCTGCGCCTCGCGGAAATTCCGCGCTTCCTCCAGCGTGATCAGGCCTTCCGACGCCAGCCGCTCCGCGTATTGCTCCGTCACCGGCCGCTGAGCGCGGATTTTTCGATACAAAATCGGCTGCGTATAGCTCGGATCGTCGGCTTCGTTGTGGCCGTAGCGGCGGTAACAGACCAGATCGATCACCACGTCTTTGTGGAACTTTTGCCGGTAATCGAAGCTGAGCTGCATCGCCCGCACGCACATCTCCGGATCGTCGGCGTTCACGTGAAATACCGGAGCCTGAAACGCCAGCGCAACGTCGCTGCAATAGGTGGACGAACGCCCCTGCTCGGGATTGGTCGTGAAACCGATCTGATTATTCACCACGATGTGCACCGTGCCGCCGGTGTCGTAGCCCGGGATCTGCGAAAGATTCATGGTCTCGGCCACGATTCCCTGGCCGGCCATCGCCGCATCGCCATGAATCAGCAGCGGGATCACGCGCTCCCGCTGCTCGTCGCCGATGCGATCCTGCTTGGGGCGCGTCAGCCCTTCGGCCACCGGATTCACGGCTTCGAGATGGCTCGGATTAAACGCCACCGTGACGGTCACATCCTTGCCCGTCGAGGTCTTACGCACGCCGGTCGCGCCGAGATGATATTTGACATCACCTTGCCCCTCAATCGATTCGTCCGATTCGCCCTCGAATTCGGAAAACAACTGCACCATGCTTTTTCCGACAATATTCACCAGCGTGCTCAGACGGCCGCGGTGCGACATGCCGATCACGCATTCCTGCCCGCCGGTGGCGGCCATTCGCTCTAGCAATTCGCTGATCATGGCGATCATCGCTTCGCCGCCTTCGAGCGAAAAACGTTTGTGACCCTTGAAGCGATGATCCAGAAACAACTCGAATCCTTCGGCCTCGACAATATCTTTCAGAATCCGGCGGCGTGTGGCCGAATCGAGCGGCCACTGATTCGCCGTCGGCTCCATGCGCTGCTCCAGCCAGCGCCGCTCCTCCGGATTATCGATGTGCATGTACTGCACGCCGAGTTTGCCGGCATAGGTCGCGCGCAGGCGCTCGTGCAGCGCCCGCAGCGTCATCACTCCCAAGCTTCCGGCCTGGAAGGTGCGGTCCAGATCCCAGATCGTCAGGCCGTGCGCCGAAGGCTCCAGGTCCGGATGCGGCGGCCGTTTTGAACCGAGCGGATCAAGGTCCGCTTCCAGATGCCCGCGCTCCCGCCAGGCTTGAATGAAGCGAGCCACCGCGGCCTGCTTCACCGGATCGGCGTTGATCACCGGCGCCGGCGCCTGGTCCGGTTCCCAGCGCACCGGCTTCTGCGGGATTCCCAGATCGCGGAAAATGCCACCGTAGAAATCGTCGTCGCCTTCAAGCAGCGCCTGCAGCTTGCCCAGGAAGGCGCCCGATTCGGCGCCCTGAATCACTCGATGATCGTAGGTGCAGGTGACCGTCATCACCTTGCCGATGCCGAGCGAAATCCGCAAATCCTCCGGCATGCCGCGATATTCCGGCGGATAATCGATGGCGCCCGTGGCGATGATCGCGCCCTGGCCGGGCATCAGCCGCGGATTCGATCCCATGGTCCCCACCGTTCCCGGATTGGTCAGCGAAATCGTGGTTCCTTCAAAATCCGTAACGGCCAGCTTATTTTCCCGCGTCCGCGCGATCAGATCGTCATAGGCGGCCGCGAATTCGGCGAAATTCATCGTGTCCGCGTGTTTGATATTGGGCACCTTGAGCGATCGCCCGCCGTCTTTGCCCGCGACGTCCACGGCGATGCCCAAATTCACATGATCGCGCCTGACGCGAAAAGCCTCGCCGCCATTTTCGGAAAACGCCTGATTCAACGCCGGAACTTTTTTAAGCGCGGTGACGATCGCCCACGCGATCAGGTGCGTGTAGGAAATTTTCCGGTACTGATGGATCGCCCGCCGGTTCTCTTCGAGCACTTTCACCGGCATCACCCGTTGGCTGGTGGCGGTAGGAATCGCCAGGCTCGCCGTCATGTTTTCGGCGATGCGCAGCGCCGGCCCGCGCAGCGGAACCAACTGCTCGCCCGGCGCGGGTTGCGGCGGAGGCTGCGCCGGTGTGTGCCGCAACGGAGCAGCCCCGGACGCCGAGCCATTGGCGCCATTCGCTTCGAATACGTTCTTCCAGCTCGGATCAATGCCGCGCGAATCGCGGCGATACTGCTGGTACAACTCTTCTTCAAGCCAACTGTTGACGGTTGGCGCAGGATTGTCCGCCATGAACTACCATTTTAGCTGATGGCCCGATTGCTCATCTTTTCCGATATTCATAACGATGCGCGATCGCTGGAAAAATTGATCGAAACCCCCGCCGATTACTACTTCTGCGCCGGCGATCTGGTGAGCTGGGCGCGCGGGCTGGATAAAATGGGCGAGGTTTTGAAACCTCGCGCGGAGCGCGTCTACGTACTGCCCGGCAATCACGAATCCGAGCGCGACATCGCGGAGTTCTGCCAGCGCCACGGCTTCACCAACTTCCACGGCGGGACCCTCCTGGTAAACGGCGCCCACATTGCCGGGCTCGGCTATTCCGGACCCACGCCGTTCCACACGCCGGGCGAGTACAGCGAAGAAGAGCTGGCCGCGCGCTTATCGAAGTTTGCGGCCCTGAAACCGCTGGTTCTGATCTGTCACGCGCCGCCGTTCGATACGGCGTTGGACCGGATTCACGAAGGATTGCATGGAGGCAGCCGGTCCGTGCGGGAATTTATCGAGAAATATCAGCCGCAGTACTTTTTTTGCGGGCACATTCATGAGGCCGAAGGCGCCGCCATTCAGATCGGCGCCACGCGCGCGCAAAACGTCGGAAAACGCGGCTATTTGCTCGAAATCTGACGCTGAAAGCGCGTTGCCGGCCGCCCCCGGCCCGGCTAGGGCAGCCGCGCGTTCAGCGCGCGCAGGCTCCGGACGCCTTCCTGCGCGACGTCGGTGTCGGAATCGGTCGAGAGCGTTTGCAGATAGGGAATGCTGTCCCGGTCGCCGGAGCGCCCGAGCACGATCGCCAGTTGAATTTTTTCGTCTTTCGTCCCGCCGCTCAGCATCGGATAGATCGCCTGGCGAACCGGCAAATCGCGGGCCAGCTCCGTCAAATACGCCGCCGCTACATCGCGGTATGACCGCACATTCAGCGTGTTCACCAGATAACGCAGCGGGCTGAATTCGCCCGAATCCAGATTTCCCATCGCCACCAGCGCGAACGCGTCGGCCAGGCGCGGGCCCATCTTGTGCTCGCTGCTGAAGGCTTTTTGCGTCACGTCGCGATCGGCGGGATTTTTCAATCGCGCCAGACCTTCCGCCGCCGCCGTGCGCAATCCTTCATCTTTATCGTTCAGATATTTCAAGAATGTCGCGCGGTCGCCTTCATCCGAAAGCATCGCGAGCGCGGCCAGCGCGGCGCGGCGAACTTTAATATCGCGCGCGTGCGCCATGGCGTCGCGAACGTCGGCAGCGGCTGCCTTGTTTCGCAGCAGGCCGGTGGTTTCAAGCGCCGCGATCTGAATCCTGTCGTTCAGGTCGCGCAGCAGAAACGCGATGCGCGGCGCCGCCTCCGGATCGCGGATCTTTTGAATCGCGATCAGCGATTCGTACATCACCATGTCGTCTTTTGAGTGCAGCGCCTCCACCAGATCCGGAATCGCCGCACGCCCGCGCAGCACGCCGATCGCGCGCGCCGCGTTCGCGCGAGCTTCCACGCTCGCCCCCCCGCGGGCGATCTTGCCGAGCGCTTCGATCACCTCCGGCCGCACCTGGATGTAGGGATCGATCACTTTGTCGTCGGTGTCGGTGAATTTTCCCTTAATGGAATTCCCGACGCGCTGGAGCGTGCCGCTCATCCCGGTTTTCGCGTAGCCGGGCAGATAGATGTTCACCAGACCGTCGGTGGCGCGGATCTGCATCTCCGGATCGCTGTCTTTCGCGGCGATGATCAGCGCATCCATCGTTTTCGGGCCGCCGATCTGCATCAGCGCCTTGACGGCTTCAATCCGCACGCTTAGATCCGGGTCGGTCACATAGGGCGCGATTTTCGGAATCGAATCCGGCCCTTGTTTGGCCAGCTCGCGAATCGTTTTGGTCCGTTGTTTCACGTCGCCCGCGGCATCTTGCGAAAACGCGGCGGCGCTCAGAAATGCGAATAGGAAAAGTATAGTTTTCACCGCACAAACTCGACGGCAACGCGGTGCGGGATCAATCCGGCTTCGTGCCCGAGGTCGAGCAGCTTTTGCGCCGCCTTGGGGACCAGATCCCCGCAATCCACGGTGTAATGGTTGACATACATGCCCACGAATTTTTCGGCAAGCGGAGCTTCCATATCGCGGGCAAACTGCATCGCGTAGATCAGCGACTCTTCGCGATGATCGAGCGCATACTGGATGCTTTCGCGCATCAGCCGGCAGCACTCCGAGGCCAGCTCCGGGCCCAGGTCGCGCCGCAAGGCGTTGGCGCCGAGCGGCAGCGGCAACCCGTAGGTGTTCTTCCACCATCGCCCCAGATCGATGATGTTGTGAAAACCGCCCTTGGCGTAGGTGAGCTGCGCTTCATGGATCACCAGCCCCGCGTCGGCCTTGTTTTCGCTGACCGCATCCAGAATCTGATCGAATGGCGCTTCCACCGCGATAAAATCCGGCTGGAGCAATCGCAGCGTGAGGTACGCCGTGGTGAGCTTCCCCGGAATCGCGATGCGCTTGCCTTTCAATTCCTCCGGCGCCATCGGGTGCATCGCCACCACCATCGGACCGTAGCCATCGCCGATGCTGGAGCCGGAGGCCATCAGCACGTAGCGGTCGGCGACGAACGGGTAGGCGTGATAGGAAATCGCGGTGAGCTCGTATTCGCCGTCGCGCGCTTTGCGATTCAGCGTCTGTATATCTTCGAGCACGTGCCGGAACTGCACCAGAGGCGAACGAATCTTTTTGGTGGCCAATGCATAAAACATGTATGCGTCATCGGAATCGGGGCTATGCGCGCAGACGATCTCAGCGGGTGCGGGAGTCATTCGTGGAACGAATCAACAATGATAGCAGGTACGCCGCGCCAAAGTTTGAAACTCTCCGGTCGATCCGGTGCGCATCCGGCTTAAAAAACGTTTAAAAAATAAGAACAAATCTTTTCCAGCCATGTTTTATCCACAATTCCTCCACTCCTGGTGGCGCGTAACCGTATCATCGTAAACGAGATATTTATTGATGAAAGCTTCGCGCAATCGTTTATTTTCTGTTGACCCGGAACAGGATCGGGTGCATCATGAGGATGGTTCCAAGAGGTTCGAAGGACAGTGAGCCTGGCGGGAAGTAGCGGATCCGGAACGATGATCCGAGGCGCATTCAAATAAGCGATTATTTCAGGCGCCCCGGGGAGCGAAGGAAGATCGGGCAACTCGCAAAGGCAAGCTTTCGCGGTTGGAATCGGATGGAGCGCTATGATCCCGAAGGATCGAGAGGTCCTGGAGGGGAGCGAAAGTTCGAAAACAGCCGTAAAGTTTCGAAACCGGACTTGGCAACGGGTCCATCGCAGTGATCGCGTCCCGCAAGGCGAGAAAAAGCTGACCGGGAGCGGGAGTGAGAAGACCGAACGGGCCAGGCGTAGGTTTCGGAATCGCTTCGAAGATGAAGGCCAGGAGCGTTGACCCGGCCGCGGTTGGGGATTGAAAGATTCGCAGTCGCTGCAGGAGAGTGAAAGGCTTCATCGAGAGGCGGGCTTCTACTGAAACGGAAATCACCGCGGACGCGCACCAGCGCATTGATCCGTGGCCGGGAGAAAACCGGCTGTGGGGAGCAAAGGGCTCACGTTCCGACGTTTCAGATGCCGTGTTTCGGCCGTGCATGCCGGTCGGGAAACGAACTGACTGACGGGTCACTTGGAACCATTTTTCTTTTTGCGCTCCGTTCCGTAAAAATGGGGGTTGGAGCCCTTTCGGCCATTCTTCAAAAATCCCCACCTGGCGACCATCGCCGGAAACTTCTGGTCGCGTCCCAATAGCGAAAAGCGCTGGCCGGTGGAGCGGCGCATCTACGAAACCGAGCCTGGAGTAAAGATTCGCGTCGATTCGCAGCGCCCCGAAGGCGATGCGCGCGGCGAATTGATTCTGGTCCACGGCCTGGAGGGATCGAGCAACGCCGGTTACGCGCGCAGCATGTCCGCCGCCGCGCTTGAAGCGGGCTACGCCGTCCATCGCATCAATCTGCGAAGCTGCGGCGGCACTGAGGATCTCGCGCTGACGAACTATCACTCCGGCCAGACCTCGGATGTTCTGCACGTAATCCGCGAACGCAAGCGCGCCGGCGCCGGCCCGATTTTCCTTGTCGGATTCTCGCTCGGCGGAAACGTTTCGCTGAAGCTCGCGGGCGAGCTGGGCGAGCGCGCAAGCGAGCTTCTGGCCGGAGTTTGCGCGGTCTCGACCCCGATTGATCTGGCGGCGTGCGCCGCGGCTTTAGGACGCCGCGAAAATTTTATTTATGATCGCCGCTTTCTTCGCGCGCTGAAACGAAAAATCCGCGCGCGAGCCCGCCAGGCGCCGGAAATCTACAGGCTGGAGCACCTTGCCAGAATCCGAACCATTTATGACTTCGACGAGTACTACACGGCGCCCCTGTTCGGCTTCGGCACCGCCGCGAACTACTACAAAACGCAATCGTCGAATCAGTATCTGGAAAGAATCCGCATTCCCGCGCTGCTGATCATCGCGAAAGACGATCCGCTGATTCCGTTTTCCGTTTACGAGCATCCGGCTTTCCAGTCAAATCCGTGCTTGCGCCTGATCGCGGTCGAGCACGGCGGGCATCTGGGATTTATTGCGCGCGGCCGGCCCCGGTTTTGGCTGGATGGAGTTGTCCTCGAATGGATCGGGGAGCAGCAGCGCCGGGAATCAGCGCCGGTCGAACGATGAAACGGATTTCGTGACCGCGATCACGCCAACGGCGCACAGATACAGCGCCGCGCCGGCGAGCAGCGTTGCGCGTAATCCGAGATAAATCGCCAAAACGACGGCCGCCGCCGAGCCCAAAACGCTCGCCGCCGCGTTCAGCGACCAGGCCCAGCGAATCGATGGCGCGTGGAATCGTTCCAGCCGCCGCAATCCGCTGGGGAAAGGCATGCCCATCAGAAACGCCGCCGGCGTGATCGCCAGGGCGGTGATCGCCACCTTCGCCGGAAGCGGCCAGGCGACGGCGGTGGCGACGAGCGGCGATGCGCCAAACGCCAGCACCGTAACCAGCGCCGCGACCGCGCCCAGCAGCATCATCAGGCGGGCGTCGGTCGAGACCCGGCGGCTGATGTAGCTGCCCGCTCCGCTGGCCACCAGCATCGAAAACACGATCACCGTCAGGGCATAGGTCGGATGCCCGAGCAGCAGCACGAATTTCTGAATCAGCGCGACCTGAATCAGAATGTATCCGGCGCCGAGGCAGAGAAAATACCATAAAAACGTCAGAACGCCTTTTTGTTTCGGTAATCGGCTGCCCAACAGGACGCGCGGCAGCAGCAGGATCAGCGCCGTGGCGGCGACGCTTACCAGGACCACCGCATACAGCAGCGGCACGGCGCGATTGATCTTATAATCGGCGTTCTCCTGGTTGTTCGCGCTGAGAAACGCGAGGAGATCGCGCGGCTGAACGGTGTAAAAGAAAAACGGCCGATCGTCGCCCACCGGAGAAACATCGTAGGGATATTGCGCGTAGAACGCTTTCGGGTCGGTAGAGTGCAACAGCTTGCCGAATTCGTTGTCGGCGCTCTCGCCGGGGATGTAAATCGGATCGAGATGCGCAGTTGAAAGCTCCTCGCGCAACCGGTTCAGGTCTTGGCGGCGAAACGGCCGGCGCGAGATCAGGACGGTATCCTGCGCCCCCCATCCGCCGAGACGACCGGCGTCTTCTCGCAGAACGATGACGTGATCGGCCGGATCGCCTTCGCCGATTCGCGCCAGCGCGTCGATGGCCAGCGAAACCAGGCGCAGCGATTCGCGCGGCGGATCGAAACCCCAGCGCGTGAAGCTGAGCAGGCCGTCGTCGGTCAGGTGCGCAAGATAGTCGAAAAACGCGTCGGTCGTGTACAGATTGTTTTCCGATAAGGCGAACGCGCCGGCCGCGGTCGAGGCCCAGGTGTCGACCAGGGTGGCCTGAAGCACCTGATATTTTTCGCTGCTGCGCCGCACGAAAGATCGCCCGTCTTCGACGTACAGGCGCACTTCCGGACGGAAATAGAGGCCGTGATTATCCTGGAGAAACTGCTGCTGCATCACGGTGCGGGCGATGATCGGATTAATTTCGACGGCGGTCACGTCGCGGCTGCCCGAAGCCAGGGCGCGCGCCACGTCGTAGCCGCCGCCGGCGCCGATCACCAGAGTTTTCGCGCCGGGCCGCAGCAGATAAGGCGATCCCGGTCCGCTGTGGATGAGCGCGGCGCGCTCGGCGGGACTCCAGTGGTCCCAGTCGAAGGCCGCGATCCCAGTGGCCGCGTCGCCGTCGATGACGATGCTCCAGATGCCGTCAAAATGGACGCCGACGCGGGAAAAGCTGTTCCATTTCACAAATCGTTCCGCCGGGAGCTCCTGGCCCTTGGCGAAATGGACATCCACCCAGTGGCTTTTGTGGTTTACCACCATCAGCGTCACCAGCAGCAGCGAGAACGCCACCGCGCCGGCGCGCGAACGGCTCGATCCGGAGAGATTGAACCAGATGGCCGCCGCGACGCAATAAAAAACTCCGGCGGCGATCACTGTGTCCGCCCCGCCGAAGAGATTGAGAAACTCGATGAAAATCAGGCATCCGCCGGCGGCGCCCGCAAGGTCGAAAAAATAGGCGCGGTCGATGCGGCCCACCGCTTCGGAAATCGCCAGGGAAACGATCGCGCCGGCGAAAAAGAACGGAATGGAGCAGGCCAGATAGACCGCGGCCAAGGTGAAATAGCCCAATTCGCCTTCGCGCGAGAGAAGAAACCACAGAGACGCGACTACCGCCGCTCCGTTGGCGGCGGCGAGATATCCCATCGCCTCGAACAGATTCGCGCGCCATCCCGCGACAACGTAGGAAAAAACGCCGCCCGCGCCGAGTCCGAAAAGCGCAATCGAGATCGCCAGAAACGCAAGGTGGTAATGAAAGACGACGGAAAAAATGCGGGTCAGCGACAGCTCGAGCAGAAGGGTGGCCAGCGTCGTAAAACTCAGAGCCAGATAGAGCTGCGGCCAGCTCATCGAACGCGCGGCGGGAGCGGTAACCGGAGAGGAAATGACGCGCGACAATCTATTACTGTAGCAATCTTACCAGCGGGCTATTTTCGACCATGCTATCCTATTTACAAAGATGCAAAAGCACCACGCCGCACTTTCGACCTTTCAATTCAAACGCGCCACCACCGATTTGATTCATGTTTTCAACGAGGGATCGTATCTGATGGCCGAATATAACGAGCGTACCGGCGTCGTAAAATGGCAGCGCGTCCTGCTCGCCACGCAGCGCGAAGTCATTGAAAACTGGCTGCGCGAGCGCTATCCGGCGCATCGGGCGGCGGAACCGGCGCGCCCGGCGAAAAAACTCAACGTGCGCGCGAAGGCTAGCGGCCGGTAACCGCGCGGATCACCCGCAGCGTATTTCCTCCGAGAATTTTTTTGATGTCGCCTTCGCTGTAGCCGTGGCGCAGCAGCGCCGCCACCAGTGACGGCATTTTTGAAATATCCTCCAACCCCCGCGGCGGCCCGGTGATGCCGTCGAAGTCGCTGCCGATGCCGACATGATCGATTCCGGCGATCTTCACCGCGTGATCGATGTGCGCCACGACATCCTCGATGGTCGCGGCGGCTTTGAAGGACCCCTGAAGATCGCGCTGGTACTCCCTGGCCGCGTAATCGTCGAGCGTTTTTCCGCTCATCTCCGGCGCCTCGGACATGCTGGAAATGGTCGACCGCAGTTTCGCCGCGTCCTTGGGACTGATAAATCCCTCGCCGAAATTGATCCCGATCACGCCGCCGTTTTTGGCCAGCGCGCGCAGCATATCATCGGTGACATTGCGCGGAACATCGGACAGCGCGCGGCAGGAGGAGTGCGAAAGAATCACCGGCTTGCTGCTCACCGCAATCGCGTCATAAAACGTTTTATCGGAGACGTGTGAGACGTCCACTACCATGCCGAGCCGGTTCATTTCGCGCACCACTTCCTTGCCGAAATCGGTAAGGCCGTTGTGGCGGGGCGTGTCGGTGGAGGAATCGGCCCAGTCGTTGTCGCGGAAATGTGACAGCGTCATGGAGCGGATGCCCATTCGATAATACATGCGCAGAACGGCGAGATCGTCGTCGATCTGATGGCCGCCTTCAATCGATAAAAAGGCCGCGATTTTCCCCGACTTGACGATGCGCTCAATATCGCCGGCGTTCAGCGCCAGCTCGATCTCGCCGGGATGGCTGTCGAGCACGCGCTGCATGGCGTCGCGCAGGTCCAGCGTGCGGCGAACGGCTTCGGCGCCGCGATAATAGGTCGGCGCCCACAGCGCGAACCAGGGCGCTTTCATCCCGCCTTCATGCAGGCGCGGGATATCGACGTGCCCGTAGTCGAGGCGCTGGCTGATGTCCGCGTTGCCGATCAGCACGCGCTGGATGGTATCGATGTGGCTGTCGATTCCGATGGCTTCGGCGGAAATTCTTCGCGCGCGAGCCATGTCGTCCTGAGCCGCCAGGGGAACAAGCAGTGCCATCGCGGCGATGAGCGTTCTCATAGTCCGCTATTGTGCCACAGCCCGCGGACCTGCGATCCGCGATCGAGCGCGTAAAATCGAAGAATGTCTCAACCCTCCGAGGAGCGGCGGCTCATTCTGCGAGCCGTGCGCCAGTTCGTGGAGCGTGAAGTGATCCCGGTGGCGAGCGCGATGGAGCATCGCGGCGAATACCCGCACGCGCTCGCCGGCGAGATGGCGCGCATGGGCCTGTTCGGATTGAACGTGCCCGAGCAGTTCGGCGGCAGCGAGGTCGATTACGTCACCTTCGCGCGAATCTTCACCGAGCTTTCCCGCGGCTGGCTGGGACTGGCCGGCATCATCGGCACGCACGGCGTGCTCTGCGATGTTCTGGTCCGTTTCGGAACCGAAGATCAGAAGCGCCGCTTTCTTCCCGGCCTGGCGAGCGGCGAGCGGCGCGGCGGGATTTGTCTTTCCGAGTCCAACGCCGGCACCGATCTGCAAAACATTTCGACCACGGCGTCGCGCGACGGCTCGACGTATCGCGTCAACGGCTCGAAAATGTGGATCACCAACGCCCGCTACGGAAATACTTTTCTGCTGCTCGCCAAAACAGATGCCTCAGCCAAGCCCGCCCATCGCGGCATGAGCGCCTTCGTCATCGAGAAGGGCGCGCCGGGATTAATCGTCAGCCGGGATATCGACAAGCTCGGATACAAAACGGTGGAAACCTGCGAGCTGCATTTCGAAAATTTTCCGGTTCCCGCCGAAAACCTGATCGGCGGCGTCGAAGGCCAGGGTTTCGTCCAGGCGATGACCGGACTCGAAGCCGAGCGGCTGAACGTCGCCGCGCGCGGCCTTGGCGTGGCGCAGGCGGCCTTCGAGGAAGCGATCCGCTACGCGCGGCAGCGGGTGACCTTCGGCAAACCGATCGCGCAGCATCAGCTCATCCAGGCGAAACTGGCCGAAATGGCGACCAAAATCGAAGCGTCGCGATTATTGATCGAATCGGCGGCGGAGAAAAAAGATCGCGGCGAGCGCTGCGATCTGGAGGCGGGCATGGCGAAGCTGTTCGCCACCGAAACCGCGGCCGAGGTTTCCTTCGAGGCGATGCGGATATTGGGCGGCAACGGATATTCGAAAGATTTTCCGGTGGAGAGATATTATCGCGACGCTCCGCTGGTGGTGATCGGCGGAGGCACCAATGAGCTGCAAAAATTGATTATCGCCCGCAGATTGCTCGAAAAATACCAGTGAATCGGTGACCGGCCCGCCGGTCAACATCGAACCCCGCCCGCTGTTTACAGGACGGAGATTACCTTCTCGCCTTCGCCGGCTTCGCATTCCGGGCACGTTGTCTTTCTCGTCTCGCAGTAATACCGCGTTCCGAGTTTTCGAACCAAACTCCGCATCGCCGTTTGCACTTCCAATTCTGTCGCGAACCACTCGCCGTATTCCGTCGCGCCCTTAAAGGGAACCATCTTGCAGCGATACATCCGGCCGTGGTTGTGTGGTTTCGGTTCCTGCGGGTCCGCCGGACGCGCTTCGGGTGTTCCGGGACGCATCGTCAAGCCGCGGGCTTTTCGGCCGGGCGGGCAAAAGCGGCTTTCCGGGCTTCGATTTCCGCGCGCAGTTCACGGATTCGCGCCCGTCTTCTGTTCCTCTGCGCCCGAATCCGGTAGAAACGGGCGGTATCGCCGCACATCTTTGACATGGGTACTCTCCAATCGTTAGGGACGACGGTTTCCGTTCAGCCTGAGCCGGACCAGAAGCTCGTCGCGCTGGGGCGGCGTCAATCCCCACATCTCCGAGCCATGGGACCGGCCGATTAATACGTTTCCCGCGACGTCTTTAAAAACTCCGTTGAGCGGCAGGTTCAATCGGCTGCCGTCTTCATTGATTTGCGCCGTGAACCCTTTGCCCACGCCCGGATCAAAGTTGGCGAAGTGTCCGCCGACCTCCTGCCGCGATTGTTCAAAACAGATCGGCCCGTTCGATTTCGTGATTTCGTAGTTGCCGTCCGCCAGAATCAGAAGATATTCGTGTACTTTCGCCAATGCTCACCTCGTTTGTTTTTGAATCAGCTTGTTTCCCCCAGCG
>Ga0209062_1003252_pt1 | contig 19154 bp, 17 predicted proteins | sample Coa_R2_2_FD_187158 | JGI IMG/M metagenome (GOLD analysis project Ga0209062, IMG submission 187158) | Surface soil microbial communities from Centralia Pennsylvania, which are recovering from an underground coalmine fire - Coalmine... | ecosystem: Environmental > Terrestrial > Soil > Unclassified...
GACGGCGCGCTGATGATCAGTTGTGTGGAGAAAGAGGACGGTCCGGCCATCGTGACCGTCCGCGGCAAGGTCTTCGCCGCCGAGCGCAGCGGCGCCGAGGCCACCATCGAGGATGTCTCGTACCCGCTGGATGCGGAGAGCCAGACGGTACGTGTGCTGGAGGTGGTACAAACCGAGAGCGGCGAGGCCGTCCCACTGGAGTCGGCCAACGTCGTGGTGGCGGGCGGGCGCGGCGTGGGCGGCCCCGAAGGCTTCAGGCCGCTGCAGGAGCTGGCCGACGCCCTGCACGCCGCCCTGGGCGCCTCGCGCGCCGCGGTGGATGCCGGCTGGGTGCCGTATGCCATGCAGATCGGCCAGACCGGCAAGACGGTCAAGCCCAAAGCCTATATCGCCGTCGGCATCTCCGGCGCGATCCAGCACAAGGTGGGCATGCAGAACGCCGATGCCATCATCGCCATCAACAGGGACCCCGACGCGCCCATCTTCGCCTTCGCCGACCTGGGCATCGTCGGCGACCTGAACAGCATCGTGCCACGCCTGACCGAGGAGATTAGAAAGCGCCGCTAAATGGACTTCAGTCTGACGCCCGAGCAAGAGCTGATCCGCCGGACCTGCCGCGACTTCGCGCAGCAGGTGATCGCCCCGCGCGCCGAGGAGATGGACCGCACAGCCTCCTTCCCCTACGAGATCGTGGCCCAGATGGCCGGCTTGGGCCTGCTCGGGCTGCCCTTCCCGGAGCAATACGGCGGCGCGGGCGCCGACACCATCTCCTACGCCCTGGCCGTGGAGGAGATTTCGCGCGCCGACGCCTCCACCGGCATCACCCTGGCCGCGCACGTCTCGCTCGGCGCCACGCCGTTTTACCTCTTCGGCACCGAAGCCCAGAAGCAGGAGTACCTGGTGCCGCTGGCGCGCGGCGAGAAGCTGTGGGCCTTCGGGCTGACCGAGCCGGGCGCCGGCTCGGATGCCGGGGCCACCGCCACGCGCGCCGAGTTGCGCGACGGGCACTGGGTGGTCAACGGCAGCAAGTGCTTCATCACCAACTCCGGCACGCGCATCAGCGGCGGCGTGACCATCACGGCGGTGACCGCGCGCCGGGAGGATGGCCGCACCGAGATCAGCAACCTCATCATCCCCAGCGGCACGCCCGGCTTCGACGTGGCCCCCTCGTACCGCAAGATGGGCTGGCGCGCCTCCGATACGCATGAGTTGTCGTTCCGGGACTGTGCCGTGCCCGAGGCGAACCTGCTGGGCGAGCGCGGCGCCGGCTACAAGCAGTTCCTGCAGGTGCTCGACGGCGGGCGCATCTCGGTGGCCGCGCTCTCGGTCGGCCTGGCCCAGGCCTGCTACGACGCCGCCTTCAGCTATGCCCAGCAGCGGCGGCAGTTCGGCCAGCCCATCTCCCGGTTCCAGGCCATCCAGTTCAAGCTGGCCGACATGGCCACGGAGATCGAGCTGGCCCGCCTGCTGACGCTCAAGGCGGCCTGGCTCAAGGACCAGGGCCAGGACTTCCGCCTGGCCGCGGGCATGGCCAAGCTCTTCGCCGCCGAGACCTCCAAGCGCGCGGCCGACCAGGCGGTGCAGATCCACGGCGGCTACGGCTTCATGGACGAATATGCGGTCTCGCGCTACTGGCGCGACTGCAAGGTCAACGAGATCGGCGAAGGTACCAGCGAGGTACAGCGGCTGGTGATCGCTCGCCTTCTGGGCTGCTAACTATGCCTGGCCCTAAAGGGACCATGGCAGGAACGTGGCCCTGAAGGGCCCGCGCCGACCATTTATGGTCGTGTTCGTGTGCCTGCCCTGAGGCTTTAGCCTCAGGCGGGCATGGAGGATTCAGATGGACGACGAGGTAGTCATCACGGCGGCGGCGCGCACGCCGTTCGGCAAGCTCGGCGGCGCCCTCTCCGGGGTGTCGGCCGTGGACCTGGGCGCGGCGGTGATTCGCGAGGTGGTGGCGCGCTCGAACGTGCCGGCGAACCGGGTGGACCATGTCATCATGGGGACGGTGATCCCGGCGGGGCTGGGACAGATCCCGGCACGGCAGGCAGCCTTCAAGGCCGGGCTGCCGGTCGAGGTTCCTGCCCTCACCATTAACAAGGTGTGCGGCTCGGGGCTCAAAGCGGCCAACCTGGCCGCCCTGTTGATCCGCTCGGGCGAGGCCGAGGCCGTGGTGGCCGGCGGCATGGAGAGCATGAGCAATGCGCCGTATCTACTCGACCGGGCGCGCTTCGGCTACCGCATGGGCCATGGCACGCTCATGGACGCGATGATAGTGGACGGGTTGTGGAGCCCGACCGACGACGTGCACATGGGCGTGTACGGCTCGTGCGGCGCCCGCGATCACGGCATCACGCGCCAGCAGCAAGATGAATGGGCGATGCGCTCCCAGCAGCGCTACGCCGCGGCCCTGGCGGCAGGACGCTTTGCCGAGGAGATCATCCCCATCGCCGTGCCGCAGCCCAAGGGCGGCTCGCGATTGGTGGAAGCCGACGAACAGCCGCGCCCCGACACCACGCTGGAGAAACTGGCGGCCCTCAAGCCGGCCTTTGAGGAGGAAGGGACAGTCACCGCAGGCAACGCACCCGGCGTCAACGACGGCGCGGCGGCGCTGATGCTGATGAAGCGCAGTACCGCCGAACGCCTGGAGGCGCCGATCCTGGCCAGCTGGCTGGCCGGCGGCGAGGCGGCCATGGAGTCGCAGCAGATGAACGCCGTGCCGGCCCGCGCCATCAGCCGTGCCCTAGAGAAGGCGAACCTTTCGCTGCCGCGGATCGACCTGTTTGAGATCAATGAAGCCTTCGCGGCGGTCACGCTGGTGGTGTCCAAGATCCTGGGCCTTGACCCCGAGAAGGTCAACGTGGACGGCGGCGCCGTGGCCATCGGGCACCCCATCGGCGCATCGGGCGCGCGCATCCTGATGCACCTGATCTACGCCTTGAGGCGGCAGGGCGCTCGTTACGGCGTGGCCGGCATCTGCAGCGGCACCGCCCAGGGCGATGCCACTGTGGTGCGCGTCGGCGAGTAAGCCGGTGGCGCACGCTGGCCTGCGTTGGCCGGAAGAGGCCTGGCGTTGATCCGGAAGAGAGAGGAGACCGATGAGCCCTGATACGCTGCTGAGCGACGACGAGCGTCTGATGCTCGATACGGTGCGCCGCTTCGCGCGCGAGCGCGTGATGCCCCGCGCCGCCGAGATCGACCGCACGGGAGAGTTCCCCTGGGACCTGGTACGGCAGATGGCCGAGCTTGGTCTGATGGGGGTCTGCCTGCCGGAAGAATACGGCGGGGCAGGGCAGAGCTTCGTGCTCTTCGCCCTGATCATCGAGGAGTTGTGCAAGGCCTGCGCGACTACCGGGCTGATCCTGGACGTGACCATCTCGCTCTGTGCCGAGGCGATCTTGCTGTTTGGCACCGAGGAGCAGAAGAAACACTTCCTGACGCCGCTGGCAACAGGCCAGAAGCTGGGGGCGCTGGCCATCACCGAACCCGAGGCCGGCTCGGACGCCGCCGGCATCAAGACAACCGCCGTGCGCGACGGCGACTTCTACGTCCTGAACGGCACCAAGATCTTCACGACCAACGGCGGTGTGGCCGACATCTACGTCTGCTCCACGGTCACCGATCGCGCCGCGGGCCATGCTGGCTTGACCGACTTCATCGTGGAGAAAGGCACGCCCGGCCTCAGCTTCGGCGAGCCGCTGCACAAGCTGGGCATCCGCGGCTCGGCCACCACCGAGGTGCACTTCGACAACGCACGCGTGCCCGTGGAGAATCGCCTGGGCGAGGAGGGCCTGGGCTTCAAGATCACCATGGACACCCTGGATGGTGGGCGCGTCGGCATCGCCGCGCAGGCCGTGGGCATCGCGCAGGCGGCGCTGGACGATGCCGTGGCCTATATCCAGCAGCGCAGGCAGTTCGGCCGCCGCATCGCCGATTTCCAGGGCATCCAGTTCATGGTCGCCGACATGGCCACGCAGATCGAGGCCGCTCGCCTGCTCACGCTGCAGGCGGCGGCGCTACGCGACAAGGGCATACCGTGCGCCCGCGAATCAAGCATGGCCAAGCTTTTCGCCGGCGACACCGCCATGCGCGTGGCCACCGATGCGCTGCAACTATTCGGCGGCTACGGCTACATCACCGAGTACCCGGCCGAACGGCATCTGCGCGACGCCAAGATCACCCAGATCTACGAGGGCACGCAGCAGATCCAGCGCGTGGTCATCGCGCGCAGTATCCTGGGACGTTGAACCAGCCGGCTTCCCCCAGCGTTACCACCGGTCGCTTTGCCATCACTTGACGGTACGCCGTCCGTCGTCATGAACCTTGCGAAAGACGGGTGATTGTCTCAGCACGCTTGCACGGCTAGCATGAGGCTGCCACTGTGGCCGGTGTCGTTCAGAAATCGGTGCCCGAAGTCGTATGCAAGGCTGGACAATCGCAACCCCTCTGCCACGAATATCTCCAGACACCGAGCGTCTACATCAAGAGCGTGAGGTGCCCTATGTCCTGTGCATCGCGCTGGCGACATTGGGATATGTGTGGCTTCCCTCATTTGCATTCTCTCACCATCCCCTTCCGGGTTACGTGAACAATGGCATCATCAGCATTTCCGACGACATGCCGGTCTACTTATCCGCAATTCGCCAAGGTGCTTTGGGCCACCTGCTCTATCTTGACCAGTTTACAACGGCTCCAATTGGTCGGGTACTGATGTATCCTCTCTATACCGCGAGCGGCTTCCTGCTTCGGCCCACGGGCTGGTCGCCTGAACAGATCTTTATGCTGTTGCGCCTAATCGGTGACATCAGCCTGATTGCCAGTCTGTGGCTGTTGGTGCGAACGTTTATGACGGCTGGACGCGTTGCAGCGTACGCGCTTTGTCTGCTCAGTGCGGGCGCCCTCCCCATCGCCCTACTCCTGAACCCAAACCCGTTGCCCTTCCTCAACGGATCCTTCGGGGTCATCCAGTTGCTTCTGCTGCCTCCGCCACACATTGCACTTGGGATTGCCTGTGAGACGCTCGCCGTGGTGCTCTACGTGCGGATCATCCGCCTACGGAGCTACCTCTCCCTCTACGTTACTCTCCTGCTGCTCGGATTAGTCTACCCTTTCGGGCTGCCAGCAATGCTGGCACTCTTCTGTGGCGATGCACTCATACAGGCGGTGGAACAACGCCAAATAACGCGGCACCTGCCTGTTGTGTGCCTGGGCACCTGTATTGCTGCGCTTATTCCGCTGTACTATTGGTGGTTGTTGCACCGGGACCCGGTGTGGTCGAAAAGTGCCTTGCTCAGCGTGGCTTCGTGGCCGTCGCTCGCGCTTCTGGCCTGGATCTATGCACCAACGCTCTTGCTGGCGCTGCCACGGGCCTGGCGGCGAACGAACCGCTTGCTGGCCCTGTGGCCGGTGCTGGCCGTTGCTAGCGGACTGTTGACCGGCTCGCAGCCTGAGCGGATGTTGGCCGGTGTGACCGTCCCCCTAGCCTTGCTCGCGATACAAAGGTTGAGCAGCTTTCCGCGCTTGCTCGGGCCGGGCGTCCTCGTGCTCAGCCTGGGCGGGCTGTTGCTACCATTGCTGTTTGTTAGAGTCGTGCAAGAGAACCGGAACCAGGTGTTTATGCCGGTCGCGATTCAGGCGATCGGGAACTACCTTGCACCACGGACCACGGCTCGTGATGTGATCCTGGCCAACTATCGTGACAGCAATATGCTGGCCGGTCTCACACCGGCGCGCGTTATTGCCGGCCACGGCAGCCAAACGCTCGACCTTCGGTCATCCGCACGAGTCGCCCTGGACTATGTTGGCGAGAGTGATACACAGCGCATAGCCGTCGAAGGTCGCTACCATGTCACGTATGTTGTCATACAGGCGAGCCGGTATCCGCTGTTGGCCCGGCACATGATCGCGGATTCACGCTACACGCCGGTATGGAAGGGGAACGGCTACCTGGTGTTCCATGTGAGTACCGCCCGTGGCGCATCCACGCAGTGTCACCCCGCGTGCATTTACCGGTGCCGAACTGGGCGCGCACGCGCGCTAGCGCACGCCGACGTGAATGGCGATCGTACCGAGGTTGAGCAGGCGCATGTGCACGCCGCGGAAGCCGGCGCCGAGCATCAGCTTGCGCAGCGCGGGTGCGTCGGGAAACGGGCGTAACGACGAGGGCAGATAGGTGTAGGCCTCGCGGGAGCCGTTGAGCAGCGCGCCGAGCAGCGGCACCACGTTCTCGAAGTAGGCGTAGAAGCCGGCGGCCAGCAGCGGATAGCGCGGCTTGGTGACTTCCAGGCAAGCCATACGCCCACCGGGGCGCAACACGCGGTACATCTCGGCCAGCGCGCGCGGCAGGTCGGCCACGTTGCGCAGGCCGAAGCCGATGGTCACGGCGTCGAAGCCGCCGTCGGGAAACGGCAGGTTGAGCGCGTCGGCATGCTGGAAGTCGGGCACAGGCTCTCCGGGATGGGCTTTCAGGCGCGCCAACTCGAGCATCGGCTCGGTGAAATCGACGCCGATGACCTGCCCGTCCGGTCCGGCGACGCGGGCCAGCAGATAGGCCAGATCGCCCGTGCCGGTAGCCACATCGAGGGCCCTACCGCCGCGCGGCAGACGCGTCTCGGCCACCGTGATGGCCCGCCAGCGCCGATCCATGCCGAGGGTCATCACGCGATTCAACAGGTCATAGCGGGGCGCGATGCGGCCAAACATATCCTCGACGTAGGCGGCGCGGTCGGGTCCCGCTATCTTTTCTGCGACATACGTTTTCATTTAGTCCTTGCGCTCCGGTATCTCCTTCCTGTATATTACCGGTCGGTGGTCAGTTTCGTGTCACGAGGCGAAGTCCGGCGTCAGAAGCACGCAGCGTCTGTGACCTGGGCCAACCTAATCATCGGAAAGGACATCAGTCACAGATGACATACGCCGATAAGACTCTCGTGTGCCGTGAGTGCAATCAGGAGTTCATCTTCACCGCCGGTGAGCAGGAGTTCTATGCGTCGCATGGCCTGCGCAACCAGCCGGCACGATGCCCGTCGTGCCGGGCCGCGGCCAAGTCGGCCCGCGGCGAGGCGGTGCGCGCACCACGCGAGGTTTTTGTGGCGACCTGCGCCGAGTGTGGCCAGCCGGCCCGCCTGCCGTTCCAGCCGCGCCTCGATAAGCCCGTCTACTGCTCTTCGTGTTTTGACAAGGTGCGCGGCGCCACGTCGAACATCTAAGCCGGACACAACAAACAACAAGGGCCGCGGCGCCACAATGGCGCCGCGGCCCTTTCCTATACCCCGATCGGCTCCAGACGCCCATACTCCAGCAGCGGACCACCCAGCAGTGGCCGCGCATAGCTGAGGAACGCGTCGGTGATCCACGGCCGGGACGGGTGCAGGAACTCCGCCGGCAGAAGGCGCTGGACGTTGGCGATGCGCTCCACCGGGGCCAGGCCCATCACACAGCGGTAGGGCTCGTCGGAGACGCGTTCCAGGGTGACCATGCTGCCACTATGCCCCGCCAGCGCCGCCCGCACGCCCGCCCGTCCGGCCTCATAAGCCTCCTGCAAGTCGGTCTCCGAGGCCAGGGCCAGCGACATACGTTGCATCGTGCCGGGCTTATCAAAGCGCGCCTTGAGCCCCAGCTCGCCGCCGATGATCCCGCACAGCGCGGCGGCGGTGCCCGCGATGACGGGGTGGCCGAAAGCGTCGACCTGCGCCGGTCCATCCAGCAGCCCGACCGGCCGGCCCTGCGCGTCGCGCACCGTCTCGGCGACCACGGCCACGCAGTAGCCCAGGCGCGCGTGTACCTCTTTCACGTCCTCGAGGAACGCCTGCAGGTCGAAGGGACGCTCGGGGACGTAGATCAGATGGGGGGCGTCGCGCTCCTCGCGCACGCCGAGCGCGGTGGCCGCGGCCAGCCAGCCGGCGTTACGTCCCATCACCTCGACCACCTTGACCGGGTCCCAGTGTCGCATGGCCTCGGCATCGCGTCCACCGTCGGCGGTACATTGCGCCAGAAAGCGGGCGGCGCTGCCGAACCCGGGACAATGGTCGGTCTCGGGCAGATCGTTGTCGATGGTCTTGGGGACGGCGACCACGCACAAGGCCTGGCCGCGCTCTGCCGCGGCGCGATGCAGGCGATGGGCCGTGTCGGCCGAGTCGTTGCCGCCGATGATGAGGAAGTAGCGAATGTCGCGGCACGCCAGATGGTCGAGGACGAGCAGGCACTCCTCGTCCGAGAGTTTGTAGCGCGCGGAGCCAAGGGCTGCCGAGGGTGTGCGGCGCACGCGCTCCAGCGTGGCCCGGCTCTGGAGTCCCAGGTCGACGTAGTCGTGGGTCAGAACGCCCCGAATCCCGAACCGGGCGCCATAGATGGCATCGATCCGGGGCTCTTCCAGTGCCGCGTCCACGACGCCGACCAGTGAGCTATTGATAACGGCTGTACATCCGCCCGATTGGGCGACCAGTAGACGTGTCACATATCCTCCTGTTGCGGTAAGCCGGCCGGCATCCCGCCATGGGCTGCATACTGATAAGTATTCTAGCCGTCCGTGCTGCTCAGGGCGTACAATAGAGGTATGGGAAGGATAAGCCGGTGCACGGCGGTGGCGCTGTCCACCGGCAAGGATGCCGATACTGACATTGGCCGGGATTCTTGAAAGCTAGGTGCTTTGGGCGTTCGCTCGGTTCGTTTCCACGATCTCTTCGCTGTCCGCCATCTGGAGGCACATCCGGACAGTTATGTCATCTGGCCGTCTCCGCTAGAGGCCCAGCATTCGGCCACCTATCTGGCCCTGGCCTCGGCCTGGCAGGACGTCAATCAGACGCTCTTCACCTTTGTGCTGCGCGAGAAACGTCAGATGATCGGCATGGCCCAGGCCGCGGCCCAGTCCGGCCACGATGCGTGGGAGGTGTTGCGCCTCTCCCTGGTGCCGGCCGATCCGGAGGATCGCGAGCGCGCCGCCGATGCCTTGTTTGAGCAACTCCTGGCCGCCATCGGCGGACGTGGCGGCATGCGCGTCTTCGCCGGGGTGACGGACGGAGAGGAAGGCCAGATCCTTCTGCACCGGCAGGGTTTCCGTCGCTACACGACACAATACAGCCTGCTGTGCGAGCATCTAGACATCCCGCCGACGCCATTGCCGGAGCACCTGGGTCTGCGGTTGAGGCGGCCGGCGGATGCCTGGGGCATCTTCCAGCTGTATTGTTCGCTGGCGCCGCCTTCCGTGCGTCACGCCGAGGGGCTGAGCAGCAAGCGGTGGAACAGGGGGACCTCGCTGTTCCACTCTCTGACGCGGCACTGGCTGCCCGGGCACGAAGTGGTGTTGACCGATGAGGGGCTGATCGTCGGTTGGGTCCGTCTGACTCAGATCAAGGGGCATGCCGCCCAGCGACTGGAGGTGATGTTGCATCCGCGCGTCAACGACACGTTACCGGCCCTTCTTGCGCATGCCATGGTCGCCTTGAACGCTCGACTTGACCGGCATACCGTGTGCTACGTCCGCGAGTACGAGGCAACCGTCTACTCCGGCTTGCAAGAGATGGGCTTTACCGTGGTCGCGGAACAGGCCTTGTTAGTCAAACACATGGCGACACGCGTGACCGAGCGCCAGTTGCTCATCGCCGCATTGCGCGCCCAGGGACTCGGCATCGACGTATCGCGTTATCAACAACCAGGTACCGGCGTCTCGACGCTGGCCAACCTGACTACCGTGGAGCTTCCACTGCATGATCGAACAAGAACAAATTGACGATATCCACCTCCTTCTCGAAGCGTTGCCGCCGCATATCAGCACGGCGGTGCAGGACCATAATGAAGGAGGGCTGCTCGAGGTTGTGATGGACCTGGGCCGCGAGCCGACGGCGCGCTTTCGTGGTCGAGAGGTGCAGCTCTCGGAGAGGCCCGTCACCGACGAGGATATCGCCTACGTCACCGGGCGCATCGGTGAGTTTGGCGACGATAATCGCGCCGGCATAGAGCGCACCCTGCACCGTATCTCGGCCATCCGCAACCGCAAGGGCAAGGTCGTCGGCCTGACCTGTCGTGTCGGCCGGGCGGTGTTCGGGACGATCGCCATCATTCGCGACATCGTCGAATCGGGCAAGAGCATCCTGCTGCTGGGCAAACCGGGCGTCGGCAAGACGACGCTGCTGCGCGAGATGGCCCGTGTCCTGGCCGACGACCTGGACAAGCGCGTGATCGTGGTCGATACGTCCAACGAGATTGCCGGCGACGGCGATATCCCACACCCCGGCATCGGCCGCTCGCGGCGCATGCAGGTCAGCACACCGCTCAGCCAGCATGCCGTGATGATCGAGGCCGTGGAGAATCACATGCCCGAGGTGATCGTCATCGACGAGATCGGCACCGAGCTGGAGGCGCTGGCCGCACGCACCATCGCCGAGCGCGGCGTGCAGCTCATCGGCACTGCGCACGGCAATACACTGGACAATCTGATGCAGAACCCCACGCTGAGCGACTTGATCGGCGGCATTCAGACCGTGACGCTGGGCGACGAGGAGGCGCGGCGGCGTGGCACCCAGAAGTCGGTCCTGGAGCGCAAAGCGCCGCCAACCTTCGAGGTGATCGTGGAGATTCAGGACTGGCACCACGTCATCGTGCACCCGGACGTCGCCCACACCGTCGACAACCTGTTGCTGGGCCGCAAGGTCCAGGTGCAGGTGCGGCAGCGCGACGATCGCGGCGAGATCACCATGATCGGCGAGAACCTGGACCGCGAGGACGAGGTGGACGAGGATGCCGAGGCGCGGGGGCTGGTCACGATCCCGCGCGCCGCCGGTGCCGCCGGCCTGCAGCCGCTCAACATCTATCCGTTCGGCGTCAGCCGGCCGAAGCTGGAGCAGGCCATCCGCGATATGCGCCTGCCGGTGACCCTGGTGCGCGACATCGAGGAGGCCGATCTCCTGCTGACGCTCAAGAATTACTATCGCCGCAAACCCCCGGCGCTGCGCGACGCCGAATCGCACGGCAAGCCGGTCTACGTGCTCAAGAACAACACCATGGCCCAGATGCAAAGCTGCCTGGCCGGGATCTATGATCTCGATACGCCGCGCGCCGCCATGAACGGCTCTCATGGCGATCCCATGTTGAGAGCCCTGCAGGAGGCGGAAGACGCCATCAGCCACGCCATGGACAACGGGCGAACCGTGGATTTGCCGCCGCAGAATGCGTATGTGCGGCGCATGCAACATCGCCTGGCCGAGCGCTACAACCTGTCCTCGCGCAGCCTGGGCAAGGAACCCCATCGCCACGTCCGCATCTTCCCAGGCCGCGTGGATGGCGAGATGTAGGTAATGGGGAAGCGACCTGAGGCTAAAGCCTCATGGCAGGGACCAGACCATGAATGGTCCCCGGTGGCCCTTCAGGGCCGGGTGCCTACCATGGTCCTTTAGGGCCAGGCCCTCACGGTAAGCCGCGGGACTATCGGTTATCAGCAGGCGGCGGTAAGCTTGATGCTGATAACCGATGAGTCCGAAGGGAGGGGCTGATGAAACTGGTTATCGCCATCGTGCAGGACGAAGACGCGGGCAAGGTGACCGACGCCTTGGTGAAGGGCGGTTTTCGTTCCACACGGTTCCAAAGCCACGGCGGATTCCTGCGCGCCCGGAACAGCACCATCATGATCGGCGTGGAGGACAGGCGGCTGGACGACGCCTTGCGCATCATCCGCGAGAACTGCCGCACCCGCACGCGCTCGGTCTCGCCATTGCCCCCGGTCATGGAACCGGGCGAGTTCTTCATGCCCCAACCGGTCGAGGTGCAGGTCGGGGGCGCCACCGTCTTCGTCACCAATGTCGACCACTACGAGCGGGTGTAAACCAAAGCCGCGGCGGGACCGACGGTACTCGACCCCGCGGGTTGCGCCCTGGCTTTGGTTTAGCCTGGATTATTCCTGGGCGTCTGATCGGGCGGGACGACCCTGCCTGGCGGCGGCCCGCGGGCCGACGCCGCCGGCATCCCGGCCGGCAAGGATGCCGGCGGTCCCAGGAACGGTGCCCCGCGGTCCTCGTGAATAATGCAGGTTAGAGCCGCTCGTTGGCCCGAGCGGGGTCATTTCGATGGCGTGGCGTGAGGCTTCGCCTGCTGAACGGCAAACTGCGTGAAGGCCAACTGCAAGCCCGTTGCATCCACTACTTTGAGATGTACGACCTCGCGGAAGTGGTGCGGCACGTAGGTCACCGTCAGTTGGTACGACGCGATGCCCTGGGCATCCGTCCGCATCGGAACGCGCACCACGTGCCCGTTGGGGTAGCGAATCACCAGGGTCAGGGCGGTGTTGGGCAGTTTGGGAACGCGTACGACGATGTTCTGGACTTTGCCGCTCTCGGCCGTGCGCAGGCTGTTCTCTACCGCGGGCAACGGTTGCGGGAAGTATTGGCCGACGAGCGGCAGGCCCGACAGGTTGATGATCGACAGGTCGGGTGCGGACAGAACGCCCAGCTCAAACGGCGCCAGGACGGCGAAAACCAGCGTCAAGCCGGCGGTGACCAGGCGCAACCGGCGCAGGCCCAGGGCCGGGCTGGTGCTCCGGGCGGGGGCAGATGAAGCGGACATAGGCGTGGACCCTCCCACAGAGTGCCAATCGGCGAGCAGACCGCCACGCGGCCTGATGTGTTTTCAAGTCTAAGCGTGCACTGAGCGGGCGCCAATAGCCATTTTGGTCGCTTCAGGCGGTTCATTGGGCTGCTCGCGGCGATGGGCCTCCGTGGATGGGGCGAGAGAGATCATGTGGGGCTGAGTATACTGATCTAAGCATCTACACAGGAGGACAGAGCCATGACAAGCCAGCAGGATTCCAGTCTCGTGGAGCGGACGATGTCCACGGCGCAGGAACAGGGCGTCAAGTTCATCGACCTGCAGTTCAGTGACGTGGTCGGTATGGTCAAGAGCGTGACCATCCCGATCGAGCAGTTTGAAGAGGCCATCGATCACGGCAAGTGGTTCGATGGGTCGTCGATCGAGGGCTTCACGCGCATCGCGGAGAGCGATATGTACCTCATCCCGGACCTCTCGACCTTTGCCGTGGTGCCCTGGGAGATCGGCGACAACACCACCGCCCGCGTCATCTGCTGGGTCTACGGCCCCGACGGCGAGCTGTTCGAGGGCGATCCACGCGTCGTGTTGAAGCGACAGATTGACAAAGCCGCCGAGCTAGGCTACATCTACAATACCGGACCGGAACTGGAGTTTTTCCTCTTCAAGATGGAGGGCGAGCGGGTCGAGCCGATCCCCCATGACGCCGGCGGCTACTTCGACTTGACGGAGGATCTCGGCGCCAGCGTGCGCAAAGAAATGGTACGGGCGCTTGAAGCGATGGGCATCGAGGTGGAAACCAGCCATCACGAGGTCGCGGTGGGGCAGCATGAGATCGACTTCAAGTATGCCGATGCCCTGCGCACCGCCGACAACGCCGTGACCCTGCGCTACACGCTGAAAGCCGTGGCGCTGCGGCATGGCCTGCATGCCACGTTCATGCCCAAGCCCCTGGAGGGGGTGAACGGCTCGGGCATGCATACCCACCAGAGCCTGGCCAATATCTCCGACGGCTCCAATGCCTTTCTCGGCACCGCCGACTCCTATGGCCTGTCCGCGCTGGCGCGCCACTTCATCGCCGGGCAGCTTGCGCACGCCCGCGCCATGTGCGCCGTGCTGGCTCCGACCGTAAACTCGTACAAGCGCCTGGTGCCGGGCTTCGAGGCCCCCGTCTATCTGAGCTGGGCACGCACCAACCGTTCCGCTCTGATCCGCATCCCGCGCATCAGCCCCACGCGTCCGCAGGCCACCCGCATCGAGCTGCGCTGTCCCGACCCGTCGGCGAACCCGTACCTGGCTTTTGCCGTGATGCTGGCCGCCGGGCTCGACGGCGCGCGGCGCAAGCTGGAGCCGCCGGATCCCATGGAGGAGAACCTCTATCATCTCACCAACGAGGATCTGGCCGAGCGCGGTGTGCGCACGCTGCCCTTCAATCTCGGCCAGGCCCTGGAGGAGATGGAGCACGACGAGGTCGTCCGCGACGCGCTGGGCGAGCATGTGCTGGCCCATTTCCGAGAGGCCAAGATGCAGGAGTGGAACGAATACCGCCGCCACGTCAGCGGCTGGGAGTTGAATCGCTACCTGGAGACACTGTAACGCCGGTCCCCCATCTCCTCACGTCTCACGTTTGTACTAAGGAAGGGTAGAATGGCTCATCGCTCGCGCTCTCTCTTCTGGCCCGCTCTCGGGGCTTTGTTGACCATCATCGCCTCCACCATCGGCGCCGGTACCGTGGCGGCGAACAACTCGGCCGCGCCGGCCGACACCGTCCGCATCGCCTATACCGCCAATCTGGCCTATCTCGACCCGGCGCAGGCTTACACCGATGACTGGTGGCTGATCAACGGCACCCTCTACAACGGCCTGTATACCTTCGATCGCAACGGACGCCCGCAGCTCGGCTTGGCCGCCAAGCCGCCTGTGATCAGCGCCGACAAGAAGACCTGGACCTTCACGATTCGCTCGGATGCCCGCTTCAGCAACGGCATGCCGGTCACGGCCGACGATATCAAATTCTCCATCATGCGCTCGCTCGACCCACACCTCAAACCGGCCGTCTCCTGGGGCCAGGCCTTCGACGCGCCGATCTTTGTGGGCGCCCAGGACTTCGCCGCCGGCAAGACCAAGGACGTACCGGGCATCCAGGTGCTGGACAGCCACACCATTCGCTTCCAGCTCACCGGGCCCGATCCCGTGTTGCCCTACCTGCTTGCCCTGACCTTTAACATGGCCCTGCCCCGGGCCGTGGTGAGCAAGGAAACGCCTGATAACGTCTCACTCCATCCGGTAGGATCGGGACCGTACATGCTGCAGTCGTGGAAGCGCGGCAGCGAGGCCATTTTGGTGCGCAACCCCTACTACTTCAACAAGGATAAGGTGCGCATCGCCCGGATCGTCGTGGATGAGAACGTGAGCTCCAGCGTGATCACCCTGCGCATCCAGAAAGGGGAGCTCGACGGCTTCGGCAACGATCAGGAGATCGCCGCCTCGGATATCCAGCAGGTCATGCATGACCCCAAGTACGCCAAATACATCACCACGGCGCCCTCGGCGGTGGCCACCTACCTCGATCTCAACGTCCACGCGGCGCCGCTGGATAACCTCAAGCTGCGGCAGGCCATCGCCATGGCTATCAACCGCAAGCGGCTGGTCCAGCTGCTCGGCGGCAATGCCATCGCCGCCTACCAGATGTACATCCCCCTCGACACACAGCACGATGCAAAGCTGGATGCGCAGGGCGGCGTCTATCCCTACGACCCGCAGAAGGCCGCGGCGCTGGTCAAAGAGAGCGGCTACCACAACCAGCCGATCACCGTGCTCTACGGCAATGATGTGTCGTACTACGTCGGGATGTCGACCGGACTGCTGCAGCAGTTGCAGCAGATCGGCCTCAACGCGAACCTGCGCGGCGCCACCTCCACCTCGGTGCTCAGCATCGGCTACAAGCTCACCGGCCATCAGATCTCCCTGGATCTGTGGAGCATGGACTACCCGGACGGCTACGACATCTACACCGGCGCCATGTCCTGCATCGCCAACGCCGACGGCGCCATCGGCGCGGCCCACTACTGCGACCCCGCCGCGGACAAGCTGGTGAACGAGGCCCAGACCAAGGACCTGGGACCCGCGCGCGATGCGCTGCTGCAGCAGGCCCAGCGGCGCATCTTGCAATCGGCCTCGCGCATCCCGCTGGTTTATCTCAAGAGCGTCGAGATCGTCTCGCCGCGCGTGGGTGGCTACTACTACCAGCCCGCGTTCGGCTGGAAGTTTGAGGACTACTGGCTCAAGTCGTAGCGCGCCGCCGGACGGGCGGCACGCCAACCCGTAGTAGTCGTGGGCGTCTGCTAGGGCGGGACGACCCTGCCGGCAACGCGGGCCAATCCGGGGGCAGGAGTGAGCGCCACGGCGTCACATCTGCCCCCTCCTGCTAGCTCATCGGCTCGCGACAGCGCCGGCGGCGACGACCTCGCGCAGCGTCATCTCGCTGTGGCCGTCGTCGGCCGGCGTGTAGAGCGAGAGGCGCAGCGCGGGCTGCTCGGCGACCTGGAAGCTGGTGAACTCCAGATCGAAGCGGCCAAACTCGGGGTGCTGGAAGCGCTTCAGCCCCTCCCGGCGTCCGCGGACTTCCTGCCGCGCCCACAGCGCGGCGAAGTCGGGGCTGCCCGCCAGCAGGTCGGCGATGAGCTCCTGGTAGTCGGGCGCGCTCAGATCCCGGCCGGCCTCGGCCCGCAAGGCGGCCACCGTGAGGGGCGCCTCCTTCTCCCACTCGACCAGCAGTTGGCGTGCCGCGGGGACCATGAACATAAACCACACCAGGTTGCGCCTGTCGTCCGGTAGCCGCGACCAGCCGTTGATGGCCTCGCTGGCGCGGTTCCAGGCCAGCACGTCGCGCCGGCGGCCGGAGAGGTGCGCCGGGAACGGATCCCAGGCGTTGAGCACCCGCTGCAGCCGTGGCGAGATGGCGGCGCTGGCCGGCTCGGGGGCGGGCGGCGCGTGACCGGCCAGACGGAAGAGGTGGGCGCGTTCAGCCGGTTCCAATTGGAGCGCGCGCGCGATGGCGGCCAGGACCTGGGACGAGACACGGATGTCCCGACCCTGCTCGAGCCAGGTGTACCAGGTGAGGCCCACCCCGGCCAGGTCGGCGAGCTCCTCGCGGCGCAGGCCCGGGGTGCGGCGGCGGCTCCCGTTGGGCAGGCCGACGCTCGCCGGCGCTATGCGGGCGCGGCGGCTCTTGAGAAATTCGCTCAGCTCGGCGCGGGTTGTAGCGTCCCGGTCCGCGTGGGTGGTAGTGTGAGTACCAGGATAAACAGACATCTAGTAACAGCATACCAGAGGCTATATCCTGGTATCCATGAAGGTGTACGATGCGATTGGACGCGGCACGAGCACAGTCAGGCCTGATCGAGCAGGAGGCGCACGTGAGGATGGCGACCATGCCGCTGGCCGCCTGGTGGGCGCACCCGCACAAGGGGGAGACATGACCGGCAAGACTACCGATGGGCGTCTGAAGCTCGTCCTCCTCATCGGCGGCCTCTCGATGTTCGGCCCGTTGTCCATGGACCTCTACCTCCCCGCGCTGCCATCCCTGGCCCGCGACCTCGGCGGAAGCCCATCCCTGGTGCAACTGACGCTGACGGCCTGCCTGCTCGGGCTCGCCGCGGGGCAATTGCTGGCCGGTCCGCTCAGCGACGCGCTGGGCCGGCGCCGGCCCCTGCTCGTCGGAGTTGCGACCTACGCGCTCGCCTCGCTCCTGTGTGCGCTGGCCCCCTCGGTGCCGGCCCTGGTGGTCTTCCGGCTCATCCAGGGCACAGCCGGCGCGGCCGGCGTCGTCATTGCCCGCGCGGTGGTGCGCGACGTCTACGAGGGCAGCGAGGTCGCCCGCTTCCTCGCCTTCACCATGCTGATCAGCGGCCTCGCCCCGATCCTCGCGCCGATGGCCGGCGGGCAACTGTTGCGCGTCACCTCCTGGCGCGGGGCGTTCGTGGTCCTGGCCGCCATCGGCCTGATCCTGCTCGTGGCCGCGGCTTTGGGACTGTCCGAGACGCTCCGGCCGGATCGGCGCCGCTCGGGAGGCGTCCGGGACACGCTGACCACCTTCCGCGGGCTGGTGGCGGACCGCCTCTTCGTGGGCTACGCCCTCTCCTTGGGGCTGGCCATGGGCGCCGCGTTCACCTACGTCGCCGGTGCGCCATTCGTGCTCGAGGGCCTCTACGGTGTCTCCCCGCAGGTCTTTGGCCTGCTCTTCGGGACCAATGCCCTGAGTATCATGCTGCTGGGACAACTCGGTGGCCGGCTGGTCGGGCGGGTGGGATCGCGGCGCTTGCTGGCCGCCGGCTTGGGCCTGGCCTTGGCCGGTGGCCTCCTGCTCCTCGCCGCTGTAGTGCTGGGCCTCGGCTTGGCCGGCGTCCTGCCGGGATTCCTGCTGGTGGTCTCCAGCATCGGGCTGACCAGCCCCAACGCCACCGCCCTGGCGCTCGCCGATCATGCCGGCCAGGCGGGGAGCGCCTCGGCCCTCCTGGGCCTGCTCTACTACGCGGTGGGCGCCGCCGTCGCTCCGCTGGCGGGTCTCGGGGGGACGCACACGGCGGTGCCGATGGCCGTGGTCATCGCCCTGCTCGACGGCGCTGCCGTGTCCGCCTGTGCCATCCTCACCCGGACCCCTCCGGTCCAGGTCATGCCACGGCGGATCAGCGCATGATCCGCACCGCACCGCGCATCATCCTCGTCGGCCTGGACGTTAGCGCGACGGCCGGAGGGGTCGCCACCGCGGCGGTTCATCGTGCCATGGACCAGGACGCGACCGCATGGACGGTTTGAACGCAGGTGATGGAAAGAGAGGACGATCACATGGACTACACGAAGCTAGGAAACACCGGCCTGGATGTGTCTCGCATCTGCCTGGGATGCATGGGGTTCGGGGACGCCGACCGTTGGATTCACAAATGGGTGCTCAACGAGGAAAACAGCCGGCCGATCATCAAGAAAGCCCTCGACTTGGGGATCAATTTCTTCGATACCGCCAACGTCTATTCCATCGGGAAGAGTGAGGAGATCCTCGGACGCGCCTTGAAGGATTTCGCGCATCGGGACGAAGTCGTCATCGCCACCAAGGTCCACGGCAAAATGCGCGAGGGACCGAATGGCGCCGGGCTATCGCGCAAGGCGATCCTGAGCGAGATCGACCACAGCCTGACGCGGCTGGGGACGGAGTACGTGGACCTCTACCAGATCCATCGCTGGGATTACCAGACCCCCATCGAGGAGACGATGGAAGCGCTGCATGACGTGGTGCGGGCCGGCAAGGCCCGCTATATCGGCGCCTCGGCCATGTTCGCGTGGCAGTTCCAGAAGGCGCTGCACGCCGCCGAGCGGCATGGCTGGACCCGCTTCGTCTCGATGCAGAATCATCTGAATCTCATCTACCGCGAAGAGGAGCGGGAGATGCTGCCGCTCTGCCGCGAGGAGAAGATCGGGGTGATCCCGTACAGTCCGCTCGCATCCGGACGATTGACGCGCGACTGGTCGGCGGAAAGCACGCTGCGCTCCGAAACCGATCAGATCGCGAAAAGCAAATACGATGCGACGGCCGACACCGACCGACAGGTCGTGGAGCGGGTCGCGGA
>Ga0209062_1003253_pt1 | contig 19147 bp, 8 predicted proteins | sample Coa_R2_2_FD_187158 | JGI IMG/M metagenome (GOLD analysis project Ga0209062, IMG submission 187158) | Surface soil microbial communities from Centralia Pennsylvania, which are recovering from an underground coalmine fire - Coalmine... | ecosystem: Environmental > Terrestrial > Soil > Unclassified ...
TTCCGGTAAAGAATCCGGAACAGCTCGTGCTGCTGTGGGCGCGCGGGCAGCATTATGGCGACAACAACGGCCGCTATCGCCTGTCCTATCCGATGTATGAGGACTTTCGCGATCACAACCAGGTGTTCAGCGGAATGTTCTGCGTCGCGCCGGCATCGATGAGTATCAGCGCCGGCGGCAAAACCGAGCATCTTGTGGGCGAACTGGTGTCGGGAACGTATTTTTCCGTGCTCGGCGTCGGCGCGGCGCTGGGTCGCATCCTCACGCCCGACGACGATCGGGTGCCCGACGGCGAGCCCTATGCCGTGCTCAGCTATCGCTACTGGCTGGAGCGCTTCGGCGGCCAGCCGAATGTGATCGGAATGAAAATTCTGGTAAACGGCTTTCCGTTCACCATCGTAGGCGTGAGCGAGGAGGGTTTCGATGGCACCGATCCGGGCGAGCCGGTGGCGATTCGCGTTCCGGTGGTGATGAAATCCGAACTGGACCCGATCGGCGCCAAATTCAATTACAACCTGACGTCTCGACGCGGCCGCTGGGTGGAGGTCTTCGGCCGGTTGAAGCCCGGCGTTTCGCTTGAGCAGGCGAAGGCGTCGCTTCAGCCGTTTTTCCATTCGATCCTGCAGATGGAAGTGCAGGAAAAGGCGTTCGCGCACGCCGCTCCGGAAACCAAACAGCGTTTTCTGAACATGTGGATGGATGTGCTGCCGGCCTCGAAGGGAGACTCCCAATTGCGCCGCGAATTTTCAAGCGCGCTGCTGGTGCTTACGGCGATTGTCGGTCTGGTGCTGCTGATTGCCTGCGCGAATGTCGCGAATCTGCTGATCGCTCGGGCGGCGGCGCGGCAGAAGGAGATCGCGGTGCGGCTGGCGCTCGGCGCCGGGCGGATGCGCATCGTTAGCCAACTGCTGGTCGAAAGCGTGCTGCTGGCGCTGGCCGGAGGCGCGGCCGGAATCCTGATGGCCATGTGGATGGATCGCGGCCTGCTCGATTTCCTGCCGCAAGGCGATAGCCCGCTCACCATTTCCACCACGCCCGATCTGCGAATCCTGGCGTTCACCATAGGCGTTTCGCTGTTGACGGGCATCCTTTTCGGACTGGCGCCCGCGCTGCAATCGACGCGGCCTCATCTGGCGGGAACCCTGAAGGATCAGGTCGGCTCCATTGCCGGCGGGACTTCGGTCGCGCTGCGAAAATCCCTGGTGGCCGCGCAGGTGACGCTGTCGCTGGTGCTGCTGGTCGGCGCGGGTTTGTTCATCGGGAGCCTGCGTAATTTGCGCGATCTCGATCCCGGATTCCGGACGGCGAACCTGCTCGAATTCGCTGTCGATCCCACGCTTAACGGCTATCCGCCGGAGCGGAGCCTCGATTTTTACCGCCAGTTGCGCGATAACCTGGACGCGATCCCCGGCGTCGAATCGGCAAGTCTGGCGATCATGCCCGTGCTCACCGGAAATGAGTGGGATAGCACGATGGCGGTGGAGGGCTTCGCCAACAAGCCCGCCGAAGCTCCCGATCCGCATATGAACTTCGTATCGCCGAATCATTTCAAAACCATGGGTATCCCGATTCTCGCCGGCCGTGATTTCCGCATGAGCGACGGCGTGGGCGCGCCACAGGTCTGCATCGTCAACGAGCGTTTCGCGAAGAAATATTTCAAGGACGGCATCGCGGTGGGCAAGCACCTCGGCGAGGGGGGCGATCCCGGCACCAAGCTCGATATCGAGATCGTCGGCGTGGTGCGGGATACCAAATACGAAAGCCTGCGCGACGTAGTGCCGGAAGAAGTCTATCGGCCGTACCAGCAGATGCCGTTTATTACCGGAATGTTCGCCTACGTGCGAACGGCGCGCTCGCCCGAGCAGATTTTTCCGCTGATCCGCCAGACCGTCAACCGCATGGACGCGAATCTGCCGCTGTTCAAAATGGAGACGATCGAGAAGCAGATGCAGGAATCGCTGATTACGGAGCGGCTGGTAGCGACGCTTTCGACCGGATTTGGCTTGCTGGCGACGCTGCTCGCCGCCATCGGCTTATACGGCGTGATGGCGTACGTGGTGGCGCAGCGCACGCGGGAGATCGGCGTGCGCATGGCGCTGGGCGCCTCGCGCGGCGATGTGGTCTGGCTGGTGATGAAAGAGGTGCTGATTCTGGTCGGGATGGGCATCGCCGCGGGACTCCCGGCCGCCTACGGGCTGACCTATCTGGTCAAGGCACAACTCTATGGAGTCCAGCCGAACGATCCCGTTACGCAGGCGCTGGCCGTCGCGGGCATCGCGATAGTCGCGCTGTTTTCCGGCTTCGTGCCGGCGCGCCGCGCCACCGCGATCGATCCGATGCGGGCGCTCCGCTGGGAGTAGACGTCAGGCCACGGCGGGCACGCTTTGCGGCGCGGGATCGAATTTCACGCTGACCAGTTTGGAAACGCCGGGCTCCTGCATGGTGACGCCATAGAGCGCCGACGCCGCTTCCATGGTTCGTTTGGCGTGGGTGATCACGATGAACTGCGTCTCCGCCGACATTTCCCGGAGCAGCCGCGTCAGCCGCTGGATGTTCGGCTCGTCGAGCGGAGCGTCCACCTCGTCCAGGATGCAGAACGGGCTCGGCGTGTAGCGGAAGATCGCCATCAGCAGCGCCATCGCCGTGAGCGATTTCTCGCCGCCCGATAGCAGCAGCACGTTCTGCAACCGCTTGCCCGGAGGCGAGGCGACAATATCGATGCCGCTTTCGGCCAGATTGGTTTCATCGGTCAGGCGCATTTCGCCCTGGCCGCCGCCGAACAGCGTCTGAAACATTTTGCGAAAATTTTCATTGATCGCCTCGAAGGCGTCCTTGAATCGCCGCCGCGATTCCTGGTCGAGCTCCTGAATCGCTTTTTCGGTATCGCGAATCGAGTCGAGCAGGTCCTGCCGCTGCGTGTTCAAGAATTCGTAGCGCTGCTGCGCTTCCTGAAATTCTTCGAGCGCCTGCGGATTCACCGGACCGAGCGCGTCGATTTTGGCGCGCGTTTCCTGATAGCGCTGCTCCGCCTCGGCGGCGGCGCCTTCATCGACAGGGTCCCCGGCGGAGGCGACCTCGGCGGCACCGAGATTCAGCTCCTTGCGGCTGGTTTCGTCCAAATACTTCAATTCGGCCTGTTTTTTGACCAATTCGAGCTCGATTTCGCCACGTTTTTCGCGCGCGGCTTGCATTTCGACGCGCAGAGCCTTCAGCGATTCCTCGAGCGCGGCGAGCGCGGCGCGCTGTTCAGCCTCTTCCGACGACAGCCGTTCGACGGCGGCGGCGGCTTCCGCGCTCTGGCCGGCGAGCTCGCCGGCGCGCTTGTCGAGATCGATGTTATCGGAAAGCAGCCGCGCCCGATCGACGCTCATTCGTTCCAGGTCGCGCGCCAGATCCTGGCGGCGAGCGGCGAGCTGCCGGAGCTGGGCTTCCAGCCGCGCCACCGAACTTCGCTCCGATCGCGCGCGCTCGTCGAGGCCCGCCAGCTCGGCGCGCAGAGCGGCGTGCTCTTCGGCGATGCGATGCACGCTGGCCTGAAGCTGTTCGAATGCGGCGCGCGCCGCTTCAAGCGATTGTTCCTGATCGAGGCGCGCCTGCTCCTTATGCGCCACCAGCGCCTGGCTCTGCTCGCGCTGCGCTCGCGAACGTTGATCCTCGCGACCCAGCCGCTCCAGTTCCAGGCGCGCCACCGAAAGGCGCGAGCCGGCGCGCGCCGTCTCTTCCGCCAGTTTCCTCTGCTCGTGGTCGAGCGCCAGCGCGTCCTTTTCCCGCGCCTGCTGCTCGGTTCGCAACTCTTCCGCGGCCTGGGCGAGCGCGGCGATGGCCCGCTCCAACTCTTCCAACTCCCGCGCGGCCTGATCCACTTCGCGCTGCCGCGCCTCCACCTGCGAGCTCAGCTCGCGCAGCTCGCGCTTAAGCGCCAGCGGCCCGCCGACGGATTTTCGTCCTCCGGTGACGGCGTGGCCGTGATAGCTCACGCCATCCTGCAACAGGAAGTAGCAATCCGGATTGGCGGTGGCCAGGGTCTGCGCCACGCCGCGGTCGGAAACAAGAAAGCAGCGCGCCAGCCGCGGCAGCAGACCCTGCGGCGCCTGGGCGAATCCGTTGCTTAGACGCAGCGTGTCGCGTAAACGCCCCACCACTCCCGGATGCGCGGAAAGATCGGGTGCGAGCGGCGACGCCGCGCTGGCCTCGGGATGAACCAGGAACGTCACGCGTCCATCGGAACCGGCGCGCATCAGCTCCACTCCGCGATCGGCTTCGCTCCAGCCGTGGACGACCACGTATTCAAGCTCCTCGTGCAAAAACTCCTCGCACGCTTTCTCCCACGCCGGATCGGCCACCTCCACGAAATCGGCCAGCACGCCCGAGGGCTTGAATCCCTCGATTTGCCCGTGTTCCAGGCCAAGAAACAGGCGCTTGACCGATTCCGTAGTATAGGCGCGATGCGAAAGAATCTCCTCGAGCGAATCCTTTCGCGCTTTTTGCCGGGAAAGAGCCGCCCGCGTTTGCTCCAGCCGCTGCCGCAGCTCCACGGCTCGCGCCTGCCGCTCCTTCATGTCTTCTTCCAGGCGCCGCCGGCGATCGGCCAGTGATTCCAGCTCGAGCTGACGCGCGGCGAGCTTCTCGAAAAGATCGATTTTCACCTGTTCGAGGCGCTTTAAATCGCTCGCGGCGCTTTCCTCTTCCTTGCGCGACCGCGCCGAATCACGCTCGATCGCCGCCAGATATTCATCGATCTGCGCCAGTTGATTGCGCAGCGCCGAGGCTTCGCCGAGCAACCGCAAAATCTGCTGCCGCCCCTGCTCGATGGCGCGCTCCCGCGCGCGCAGATCGTCTTGCACCGTATCGCGCTCGCGTGTTTTCTCCTCCAGCCGCGAGCGTAGCGCCGCGCTTTCCGCCTCAATCGCGGCGACGGCTTCGGCGTGCGAGGCAAGTTCGGCCGATTCGTGTTGGTGGCGCGCTTCGAGATCCCGCGTTTCCGTTTCTCCGGCCGCCAGCCGCTCGTCGATCGCGCCGATCTGCCGGGCCTGCAACTCCAGACGCCCGCGTGTCCGCTCCGATTCCAGGTTCAGATCAGCGACGCGGCTTCGCGCCGCCGTCAACTCGCTTTCGGTGCGATAGCAGGACTCCTGCGCGCGCGTGTGCGCCTGTTCCTGCTGCTCGACCTGCGCGGCAAGATTCTGATGAGCGCTCTGCGCCTGGCTCAAATCGAGCGCCAGCTTGGCGGCTTCGCGCTCCAGCACCTGAAACCGGCCGGCGACGGCTCGCTTGAGATGCGCGAGCATTTCCGCGCGCAGTTCCTGGTATCGCCGCGCCTTGGACGCCTGCCGCTTCAGCGAATTCACCTGCCGGCCGACTTCCTCCAAAATGTCGAACACGCGCGACAGATTCTGCCGCGCGCTTTCCAGCTTCGCCTCGGCCAGCCGCTTGCGCGTCTTGTATTTGCCGATGCCCGCGGCCTCCTCGATGATCGCGCGGCGATCCCCCGGCTTATTGGAAAGGATCTGGCCGATGCGGCCCTGCTCGATAATGGCGTAGCTTTCCGGACCAAGCCCGGTGCCGCTAAAAAGATCCTGTATATCGCGCAGCCGGGCAGGATGACCGTCGATCAGATACTCGCTTTCCCCCGATCGGTACAGCCGGCGCGTGATGGTCACCTCCTCGCGCGAAACGTGACCATTGCCATTTCCGTTCCCGTTGCTGTGCCCCTGCGCGGCCGTGAAGGACGGTTCGGCCATGGTCAGCGTCACCTGAGCCATTCCTAAGGGTTTTTTCTCGCGCGTGCCGGCGAAAATCACGTCCTCCATTCGGGTTCCGCGCAGGGTTTTGGCGCTCTGCTCGCCCAGAACCCAACTGATGGCGTCGCTCAGGTTCGATTTGCCGCAGCCGTTTGGACCCACGATGGCGGCGATCCCGGAACCGTGAAAACGCATTTCCGTGCGGTCATAGAAGGACTTAAATCCCTGAATGTCGACCCGTTTGAGCTTAAGCAATTGCAACCCTCCCAAAGTTGGACGTAACACCGGGGGAGTGCATCCATCCTAAACCGGCTCGGGCGAAAAGTAAAGGAGCCATACACGTTATTGTAGTCAAAATCACGATACCACTATTTATTGTATCGAAGTTGACTCTTAAGACCTTTCAGAGGAGGGCAAATCGCTACAAACGAACGACCTATACGTCCCTGATAGTACCAAGAGGACTTCCCTCAATCACGCTCTTGTGTTAGCATTTTCTCCTAGGAGATGGGGAAGGACCCAGCAGGAATAAAGCAACACGAAGGTCGGGGGCACTATGAAATTCGCAGTTTATATCGTTGCCGTAGCGTTGTGGACCGGATGCGTTCTGTCCGCTGACAGCATCACACTTTCCTCCGGCGCGTCCTGGAGTTCCTTCAATTTCAATTCGGGACAACCCAATCCAACCATGGGATCGCAGGGCACGCCATTTTGGAACAACTGGTCCTACGATACAGGTTCCGGAGGAAGCCACGACATGAACATTGGTTACATGTTGAGCGGCATGGGGGGCTTTACCGGTACGCACGTATTGGAGGACGATTCGGCCGCAGCCTACGCCACTGGTGGCGTCAACAACGTCAACGGCGATCCCAGTGCTTTCACGTTTACGCCCAACTCCGCGCAGGATTACACCGTGACGCTGCTCGGCGCCTATAGCGGCAACAGCACGATGCAGCCGTATGGAACGCAGTTCGGCATCTATTACCAGTCCGGCAACATGACGGTTTACGATGAGCTCTATGGCCCCGGCGCGAACAGCTACACCTACACCACGGCCATCGACCTGACCGGCTCCGGCGTCAGAACCGCATCTTCGTATGGATTCTACGCCACCGTGTGCTACGGAGCGGTGGTCGGCAGGGTTTGCCAGAATACAGAAACGTATTACAGCGATTCCAGCCGGAACAGCGGATACGTCACCAACAATCCCGGCCTGTTTCCGGCGGGCGGCGCCGCCTACAATCACTTCACGGTTTTCGGCTTGGCCAGCGATTCCGGCAATTATGGCATAGGCAATTGGGTGATCGGATTTAAGGACGGCCCGGTGAGCGCCGAAGGCATGGGCGATTTCAACGACATCGTGATCGAACTGGCCGATCCCAGCAACTTCCCGCCGCCCACGCCGGAGCCGGCGACGGCTGGAATTGTGGGCGCCGGTTTAGCGGCGTTTCTGTTCCTGCGGCGGCGCGCGGCGCGATAGTCATTCTCAACGTAAAAACGGCCAACCGTTCTCATCGGACGGTTGGCCGAAGTTGTCTTTGAGCCCGGCTAAGCCGAGACTGCGCCGCTGGCGGTCAGTTTTCTGGCGGCGGCGAGCGCCGATTCGTAGTTGGGATGATCGGCCACTTCCTTTACATACTCGACGTGGCGAATGACGTTGTTCTGATCGATCACAAAAATCGCACGGCTGAGGATTCGCAGCTCCTTGATGAGCGTCCCGTAATTTTCTCCGAACGAGCCGCTGCGATGATCGGAGAGCATTTTGACATGATCGACGCCGAAGGCTCCGCACCAGCGTTTTTGAGCGAAGGGTAGATCCATGCTGACGGTATAAATGCGGACTTCGGGAAGCTTGCCGGCCTCTTCGTTAAATCGCTTGGTCTGAGCGTCGCAGACCGGGGTATCGAGCGAGGGCACGACGCTGAAAATACGGACGCCATGGCCGGTGGACTCCAGGTTCACGGGATTCAGCGAATCGTCGACGGTTTGGAAATCGGGCGCCTTGTCTCCGGTCTTGAGTTCCGGGCCAATCGCCGTAAGCGGTTTTCCTCTGAGTGTAGTTGCACCTTGTCTTTCCATATATGGTCCATTGTATCCGCTTGCCGCGCGCGGATCAGATTGCTTCCAGCGCCTGTTCGAAGTCGGCGAGCAGGTCGCGCCAGTCTTCGATTCCGATTGAAACCCGAACCAGGCCGTCGGTGACTCCGGCCTGCGCGAACTGTTCCTCGGTGAATCCGGAGTGCGTCGTGGTTTTCGGATGGCAAACCAGCGTCTCCACTCCGCCGAGCGAGACCGCGTTTCGCGCCAGCTTCAAACTTCTCAGAAACTGAAACGCCGCTGTTTTCCCGCCGCGCAGTTCGAGCGAGAACATCGCTCCCGGGAACTGGCACTGCGCTTCGTAGATGCGCCGCTGCTCGGGATCGTCGAACAGCGTCGGATACAAAACTTTTCTCACTTTTGGGTTGCAGTGCAACTGCTCGGCGATGCGCTGCGCATTCTTGCTCTGCCGGTTCATGCGCAATCCGACCGTGGGCAGGCGCGTGTCCAGAATCCAGCACTCATCGGGCTGCAAAATATTTCCAAAGAGGCTACGCATGGAGCGAATTTTTTCGATCAGCGCCCGCTCCCGCGCCAGCGCGACGCCGCCGATCAGGTCGCTGAAGCCGGAAAGATATTTGGTCGCGGAATAAAGCACCACATCCGCGCCCAGTTCCAGCGGATGTTGAAAGGCTGGCCCGAGCATTGTGTTGTCCACCATCACCAGCGGTTTTTCGCGATTCGCGCCGGCGGCGGTTTCGGCGGTGCGGCGGATGTCGGTCATAATCACGGTCGGGTTGGCCGGAGTTTCGATCAGCACCACCCGCAGATTGACCGCGTTGCGAATGGCGCGATCGATTTCGGCGGCGTTGCCGGCGGGCGCAGCGGCTCCGGCGACTCCCCAGGCGTGCAGGAAATTCTCGATCAGCTTTTGCGTGCCGCCGTAGATTGGAACGGTATAAACGATCGTATCGCCGGGCCGCAGAAACGCGAACAGCGCGGTCATGATCGCGGCCATTCCGGAGTTAAACACCAGCGCGGCCTGCGCTCCCGCTTCGAGCGGCACGATCTGGTCCTCCAGAATTTCGGCGTTGGGATGATTGAACCGCGAATAAACCAGATCGACATGCTCGCCCGGATCGGGCTTGGCGCGCCCGGCCATGATGTCGAAAGCCCGCTCGGCTGCTTCGGGGCTGGAGAACACGTAGGTTGAGCTGCGAAATACCGCGGGCCGGGCGGAGCCGACCGAAAGGCTCGGATCGAATCCGCGGGTGAGGACTTCCGTGGGTGGGCGAAGGACGGATTTTTCAGGCATCACTTCGAGTGTACGCCGCCCGGCGCCGCTGCCGGTTCAGAGCCCGTAGTACAGAAGTACGTCAGGCGATACCGTAGCGTAAATAAGCGCTCTCCCTGATTTAGCGATTTCCCCTGTTTTCTTACAATCAGAATGAGGGCGCGTGCTCGAAATGCAACTGACCAGAACGGGAAAGTCGCAGTACTCCGAACAAGAGGCAGCCGAAGAGCTGGGGGTCTCGGTCCACGAACTGCGGACGATGATCCGCAGCCACGTTGTGGATCGCGACGAGGACCTGAATAACGTGCCGGTCACCACCTTTCAGCCCTCCGACCTGCTCATTTTGCGGCTATTATCCCGAAAGCGCCCGGAATCGGACTGACGCGAATAATTCGCGCGGAATCTTGAACCGGCAGGACTACGTCTCGAAGATATCGAGCGGAAGGAAGGCGGAAACGACCAGATTCGGTACGTCGACCACCTGGCTGATCCGCAGATTCACAGCCACGCTGCATAACGCGTACGCCTGCTCCCGGCTGTAGCCGCGCGTCTCGCCAATATAATCGATCATGTTGAGGAGCGCGTTTCGCGCGGCGACGTTCAAATCCTCCGATTCATTCCGCCCGTCCTTGTGGACGGAAATCCCGGTGGTCGCATAATAGCGGCGTCCCGCACCCGCTTGATCCGTACACGAAAACGCCGGATCCGCCAGTTTGCGCCGACGCGCCGCGCCTTTGATCAGGTCGAGCCGGGCGACGAAGGTGGACCTTGATTTTGGCCAATTTTTCCGGCTATTCCGCCAGCGTTTCCTCTCCGCCGCCGGGAGTTTCCTCGGAAAGCCCGCCTGCGTACAGCGCGCGAGTCTCCTCGTCGTAGCCCGGAATTGCATCGAGCGCGGTCTGCTCTTCTGCCGCCATCTCCTCTTCGGCGTCCTCGCCGGCGATCTTCACATTCCGGTAGTATTCCATACCGGTGCCAGCCGGGATCAGACGGCCCATGATGACGTTTTCCTTCAACCCGCGCAGATAATCGACCTTGCCGTTGATCGCGGCTTCGGTCAAAACTCGCGTGGTCTCCTGGAAGCTGGCCGCGGAGATAAACGAATCGGTGGAAAGCGACGCCTTGGTGATTCCGAGCAGCACGGTTTTGCCGGCCGCCGGACGCCCGCCCGCTTCCATCACGCGATTGTTTTCCTCGCGGAATTTGAATTTATCGACGACCTCTTCCGGAAGGAATTCGGTATCGCCGATGTCCTCCACCTTCACCCAGCGCATCATCTGCCGGGCGATGACCTCCAGGTGCTTGTCGTTGATGTTGACGCCTTGCAGACGATAAACTTCCTGGATCTCGTTCACCAGGTATTTCTGCAACTCTTTTTCGCCGAGCACGCTCATGATGTCGTGCGGATTGCGCGGGCCATCCATCAGCGGATCGCCGGCGCGGACGCGCTCGCCTTCCTGCACGTTGATATGAACGCCGCGAGGAATGGCGTACTCGCGCTGCTCGCCGTCGTCGCCGATGATGTAGATCTTGCGCGTGCCTTTGGAGATTTCTCCGTACTTCACGATGCCGTTGATCTCGCTGATTACCGCGGTTTCCCTCGGCTTGCGGGCTTCAAACAGCTCCACCACGCGCGGCAGGCCGCCCGTGATGTCCTTGGTCTTGGTGGTAGCGCGCGGGATCTTGGCCAGCACGTCGCCGGCGTGAACCTCTTCTCCATCAGCCACCGTCAGGTGGGCGTGCATCGGCATCAGATAACGTTTTTCATCCGCCTTGCCGCCGCCCTGCGGCCGGACCACGATGGTCGGGATGCGCTTCTCGTCGGGTGATTCCATCACCACCCACTGCGAGCGGCCGGTGATCTCGTCCACCTGTTCCTGCATCGTCACGCCTTCGGTCAGATCCTTGAAGTGAACCGTGCCGCCGATTTCGGTGAGGATCGAGAAGCTGTAGGGGTCCCATTCGAGCAGGACGTCGTTGGTTTTGACCTTGGCGCCGTCCGCGAACAGGATTTTCGCGCCATAAACGACCGGATAACGCTCTTTTTCGCGTCCTTTATCGTCGATAATCGCGATAATTCCGTTGCGATTCATCGCCACCAGTTCGCCCTTGGCGTTTTTTACCGTGGCGATGGTGATGTATTTGACGAAGCCGTCGGATTTGGCGTCCTGCTTGGATTGTTCGGCCGAACCCGTCGCCGCGCCGCCGATGTGGAAGGTACGCATGGTAAGCTGCGTGCCCGGTTCGCCGATCGACTGCGCGGAAATAATGCCGACCGCTTCGCCGCGCTCCACCAGCCTGCCGGTTGCCAGATTGCGGCCGTAGCAGAGCTGGCAGACGCCGCGCTTGGATTCGCAGGTCAGCACGGAACGGATTTTTACGCGCTCGATGCCAGCCGCCTGAATCGCCGCGGCCAGATCTTCCGTGATTTCCTGATTGACGCGGACGATCACGTTGCCTTCGTAGTCAAGCTGATCTTCAAGAGCCACGCGGCCGACGATGCGGTCGCGCAGCGGCTCGATGATTTCGCCCGATTCGATGATCGGCTCGACGTAGATGCCGTCGCTGGTGCCGCAATCGAACTCGGTGACGATCACGTCCTGGGCGACGTCGCAAAGGCGGCGCGTCAGATAGCCGGAGTCGGCGGTCTTCAACGCCGTGTCGGCCAATCCCTTGCGGGCGCCGTGCGTCGAGATGAAGTATTCGAGCACGTTCAGACCCTCGCGGAAATTCGCGGTGATCGGCGTCTCGATAATTTCGCCCGACGGCTTGGCCATCAGACCCCGCATTCCGGAAAGCTGGCGGATCTGCTGTTTCGATCCGCGGGCGCCGGAGTCGGCCATGATGTAAATCGGATTGAGATAGCGGCCGGTGCGGTCGTCCTCCTCCATTCGTTTGAACATCTCTTCGGAAACGCGTTCGGTGACCTTCGACCAGATTTCGATGATCTTGTTGTACCGTTCGCCGTGCGTGATCGCGCCCTCCTGATACTGCGCGCGGACCTCGATCACCTGTTTTTCGGCGTCTTTGACCAGGCCGGCTTTTTCTCCGGGCACGATCATGTCATCGATGCCGATCGAAATGCCGGCGCGCGTCGCGTACAGGAATCCCAGCGCCTTCACCTGATCGAGCATCTGCACCGTGACCGGCAGGCCGAATTTGAGGTAGCAGTATTGAACGAGCTGCGTCAGGCCCTTTTTCTTCAGCAGTCCATTGATGAACGGCATTTCGTCCGGCAGAACGTCATTCAAGATGACGCGGCCGACGGTGGTGTCCATGTACTGCTTGGAGAACTCGATCGGCTCGGTGTGCAGGACGTTCTGGTTGTCGAACGCCTTGACGAGATCGATGACTTTTCCGGTGTAGCGCAGCTTGATCGGCGTCAGCGTTTCCACCTCGCCCATTTCAAGCGCGATCAAAACGTCGTCGATCGAAGCAAACGTCCGGCCTTCACCCTTCGTGCCCGGACGAGCTTTGGTCAGGTAATACAGGCCGAGCACCATATCCTGGGTCGGCACCGCAATGGGCGAGCCGTGCGCCGGCGACAGAATATTGTTGGCCGAAAGCATCAGCGTCGCAGCTTCGATCTGCGCTTCGGGCGATAGCGGAATGTGGACCGCCATCTGGTCGCCGTCAAAGTCCGCGTTGAACGCGGTGCAGGTCAGCGGATGCAGCTTGATCGCTTTGCCTTCGACGAGCACGGGCTCAAACGCCTGGATTCCAAGCCGGTGCAGCGTGGGAGCGCGGTTGAGCAAAATGGGATGGTCCTTGATGACCTCTTCCAAAATGTCCCAGACCACCGGGTCCTGCTGCTCGACCAGCTCCTTCGCCTGCTTGATGGTGGTGCAATGCCCGCGCTGCTCGAGGCGATGATAGATGAACGGCTTGAACAATTCGAGCGCCATCTTTTTCGGCAGACCGCACTGATGCAGCTTCAGCTCCGGCCCGACGACGATTACCGAACGGCCGGAATAATCGACGCGCTTGCCGAGCAGGTTTTGACGGAATCGCCCCTGCTTGCCTTTGAGCGTATCGGAGAGAGATTTGAGAGGCCGGTTGTTGGCGCCGCGCAGCACGCGCCCGCGGCGGCCGTTATCGAACAGCGCATCGACGGCTTCCTGCAACATGCGCTTCTCGTTGCGCACGATCACGTCCGGCGCGTGCAGCTCGATCAGCTTTTTCAGGCGATTGTTGCGATTGATGACGCGGCGATAGAGATCGTTCAGATCCGAGGTGGCGAAACGACCGCCATCGAGCGGCACCAGCGGGCGCAGCTCCGGCGGGATCACCGGGATGACGTCGAGAATCATCCACTCCGGCTTGTTGCCCGATTTGCGGAAGCTTTCGGCGACGCGCAGGCGTTTGGCGTATTTCAGCTTTTTCTGCTGCGAAACCTCGGTCTTCATTTTTTCGCGAATCTCGAGGCTCAGAGCGTCGACATCGACCTTTTTGAGCAGCTCCTTGATCCCCTCGGCGCCCATCATGGCCACGAATTTTCCGGGAAATTCCTGATCGAGCTGGCGCTTGCGCTCATCGCTGATCACTTCGCCTTTTTTGAGCTCGGGAACTTCACCGGGATCGACCACGACGAAAGCTTCGAAATAGAGCACGCGCTCCAGCTCGCGCAGCGTGATGTCCAGCAGATAGCCGATGCGCGACGGCAGTCCCTTGAAGAACCACACATGCGAGCAGGGGCTGGCCAGTTCGATATGGCCCAGGCGCTCGCGGCGGACGCGCGAAAGCGTCACTTCGACGCCGCACTTATCGCAGATCACTCCGCGATGCTTCATGCGCTTGTATTTTCCGCAGAGGCACTCCCAATCCGCGATGGGACCGAAGATGCGCGCGCAAAACAACCCGTCGCGCTCCGGCTTGAAAGTCCGGTAATTGATCGTCTCCGGCTTGGTCACCTCGCCATGCGACCAGCTCCGGATTTTTTCCGGGCTGGCGAGCGAAATGCGGATCGAATCGAAATCGGCGATAAGATTCGCGCGATCGTACGGAGAAGACCGATACATATGATCACCCATCTAGAATCTCCTTAGTGGTCGGTGGCCCGTGGTCGGTGGCCAGCAACCGAAAATAATCTTTACCGGCCACTGACCACCGGTCAGGGGCCATTGCGTTTTCAGTCCGCCGCGATCGCCGTCTCCAGAACTTCGCGCGGCTTCTTCATCAACTCCACGTCCAGACACAACGACTGCAACTCGCGAATCAAAACGTTGAAGCTTTCCGGCACTCCCGGCTCCGCGGCCGCTTCGCCCTTCACGATCGCTTCATAGATCTTGGCTCGTCCGTAAACGTCGTCGGATTTGGCGGTTAACAATTCCTGCAAGACGTAGGCGGCGCCGTATGCCTCAAGCGCCCACACTTCCATTTCGCCGAACCTCTGGCCGCCGAACTGAGCTTTTCCGCCCAGCGGCTGCTGTGTAATCAGCGAATACGGCCCGATCGAGCGGGCGTGGATCTTGTCGTCCACCAGGTGCGACAGCTTCAGCATGTAAATGTAGCCGACCGTCACCGGCTGCTCGAACACTTGCCCGCTGATGCCATCGTACAGGCGGACTTTTCCAGATCCGTCGTAAAGCCGCTTGTCATCGGCCTTCTGCTTGGCCGCCGCCAGTTGCCGTTTAATATCGCTTTCCGTCGCCCCGTCAAACACCGGGGTCGCGAACTTCACGCCCAGCGCCTGCGCGGCCCATCCCAGGTGCGTTTCGAGAATCTGGCCCACGTTCATGCGGCTCGGAACGCCCAGCGGATTCAGAACGATTTCGACCGGCGTGCCATCCGGCAGATAGGGCATATCCTCTTCCGGAACGATACGCGCGATCACGCCCTTGTTTCCGTGGCGGCCGGCCATCTTGTCGCCGACCGACAGCTTGCGCTTCATCGCGATGTAGCACTTCACCTGCTTAATCACGCCCGGCGGCAGCTCGTCGCCCTTGCGCAATTTGGCGATGCGCTCATCGGTGATCTTTTCGAGAACCGCGATCTGGCGCGACGTCATCTCCTCGATTTCGTCCACCAGTTCATTGAGGCGCGGGTCCTTATCCTTCAGCTTCATGCGCTTGATGTCGCGCGCCTTCAGCTTTTCGATCAGATCGCGCGAAAGAATCGTGCCCTTGGAGAGCAGTTTCTTGTTGGTTTTCTCGTCATGCAGATCGGCCAGCAGCTCCTTGCCTTCGAAATGCACGTTGAGGCGCTTGGCGCGCTCATCATTGAGGATCCGTTTTTCATCCTCCAGATTGCGCCGCAGCCGTTCTTCCTGGCTTTCGAGGATCAGCTTCGATCGCTCGTCCAGCTCGGCGCCCTTGCGCGAGAACACCTTGCAATCGACCACCGTGCCTTCGATTCCCGGCGGGCAGTACAGCGAGGCGTCCTTAACGTCGCCGGCTTTTTCGCCGAAAATCGCGCGCAGCAGCTTCTCTTCCGGCGTGAGCTGGGTTTCGCCCTTGGGCGTCACCTTGCCCACCAGGATGTCGCCCGGCTTGACCGTCGCGCCGATCCGGATAATTCCGCTCTCATCCAGGTTGCGCAGGAAACCCTCCGCGATATTGGGAATGTCGCGGGTAATTTCCTCCGGCCCGAGCTTGGTGTCGCGCGCGTCGATTTCAAACTCCTCGATGTGGATCGAGGTGTAGTAATCTTCCTTCACCAGCTTCTCCGACACCACGATCGCGTCCTCGAAGTTGTACCCGCGCCAGGGCATGAAGGCCACCAGCACGTTGCGTCCCAGCGCCAGTTCGCCCAGCTCCGTGCAGGGCCCGTCGGCGAGCACGTCGCCTTTCTTTACCCGCTGCCCCTGTTTGACGATCGGCTTCTGGTTGATGCAGGTGTTTTGGTTGGAGCGCTTGAACTTCGTCAATTGATAAATGTCGGCGCCCACCTCGCGCGATAGCTGGCCTTCGTGCACCGAGCCCTCGACGCGAACGATGATGCGCTCGCTATCCACCGAATCGACAATGCCGCTGCGCTTGCACAACACCACGGCGCCGGAATCGCGAGCCGTCACCCATTCCATGCCGGTTCCGACATAGGGAGACTCGGCGCGCAGCAGCGGCACCGCCTGGCGCTGCATGTTCGATCCCATCAGCGCGCGGTTGGCGTCGTCGTTTTCAAGGAACGGAATCAGGCTCGCCGCCACGCTGACCAACTGCTTCGGGCTGACGTCCATGTACTCGACTTCATCGACATGCTTCAGCACGAAATTGCCGGCCTGCCGCGCGTTCACCAGCTCCGCCGTAATCCTGCCGTTCTCATCCAGGCCGACGTTGGCCTGCGCGATCAGGTACTTGTCTTCTTCCCACGCCGAAAGATAATCGCAGTGCGCCTCGATTTCGGCGGGCTGCTTGTTTTTCGCCGCCGCCGCGCGATTTGCCCTCTCGACTTCAGCGCGCGGGAGAACCTGGCCGACCTTGAAATCGGTGTCGCCCGGATTCAGAATTTTGACTTCATCGACCACCACGCCTTCCTTCACCCGGCGGTACGGGCTCTCGATGAATCCGTACTCGTTGATGCGCGCAAAGCAGCTCAGCGAGCTGATCAGTCCGATGTTCGGACCCTCCGGCGTCTCGATCGGGCAGATGCGCCCGTAGTGCGTCGGATGCACGTCGCGAACCTCGAATCCGGCCCGCTCGCGCGACAAACCTCCCGGCCCCAACGCCGAAAGACGCCGCTTGTGCGTAATCTCGGACAGCGGATTGGTCTGATCCATGAATTGCGAAAGCTGCGAGGAGCCGAAAAATTCGCGGATCGCGGCCATCACCGGCTTGGCGTTCACCAGGTCGTGCGGCATCGCCGTCGACATTTCCTGGTAGACGCTCATCTTTTCCTTGATCGCGCGCTCCATGCGAACCAGGCCGATGCGGAACTGGTTTTCCAGCAGCTCGCCCACCGCGCGCACGCGCCGGTTGCCCAGGTGATCGATGTCATCGACGCTGCCGATGCCTTTGCGCAGCTTCAGCAGGTACTGGATCGTATCGATGAAATCCTTGTGATCGAGCGTCCGCTTATCGAGCGGCGTCGCGTCGGCCTTATCGTACAGCTTGATGTTGAACTTCATGCGGCCGACACGCGAAAAATCGTATTTCCGGGCATCGAAGAACATGCCCTGGAATAGCTGCGTCGCCGTATCCACGGTCGGCGGATCGCCCGGGCGCAGCTTGCGGTAGATCTCCAGCAGCGCGTCGTTCTGCTGCTTCACGCCGTCCTTGCGGAGCGTCGCCGAAATCACGTTGCCGACGTCGTCAAACTCGGGGAAGAACACGTCGAAGGTCGAAATGCCGGCATCGATCAGCTTGGCGACCGTCGTCGGGGTCAGCTCATGATTGGCCTCGATCAGCACCTCGCCCGTTTCCATGTCGACCACGTCGGCGGCGACAAAGGCTCCTTCAAGATCGTTGGGAGCCACCTCCACCTGCTCGATCTTGGCTTTTAGAATTTCCTTGAAGACGCTGTTGGTGATCTTGCGGCCCTGCGGAACCACTGTTTCGCCGCCCTTGGTGATCTGGTGCGAAAGCTTGTGCCCGATCAGGCCCTCGCCCACCTTCCAGAACAGCTTCTTGTCCTTGATTACGATGTCGCTGGTCTTATAAAACGCGCGGAGGATATCGGCGTCCGTTTTCAAGCCGAGCGCGCGCAGAAAAACGGTCCCATAGAATTTTCGTTTGCGGTCGATACGTACGTGCAGGAGATTCTTGTTGTCGTACTCAAATTCGACCCAGCTTCCCCGGTAGGGGATGATCTTGCCGAGGAAGTAGCCTTGCGCCGGCTGCCGTTCAAAAAACACGCCGGGCGAGCGGTGGAGCTGCGAAACGATGACGCGTTCGGTGCCGTTAATGATGAACGTGCCGTTCTCGGTCATCAGCGGAATTTCGCCAAAGAAAACCTCCTGCTCCTTGATGTCGCGAATCGTTTTATTGCCGGTCTCCGGGTCCTTGTCGAACACCGTCAGGCGAATCGTGACTTTGAGGGGCGCCGCGTAGGTCATGCCGCGCTCTTCGCACTCGGCCACGTCGTATTTCAACTGCAATCCCACCGGATCGCCGCAGCGATTGCAAAACGTCACAATATTCTTGTTGAACGTCCCGCAGCGCGGGCACAGCACGTCGCCCAAATGAAACGGATCGGTTTTAATCGTGGCGCCGCAGGCGGGATTGCGGCAGGTGGAGCGCAGATGGTGCAGCCCTTTCAGGTTTCCGCACTTACACTCCCAGTTTCCGATGGCGTAATCGACGAACTCGAGCTGGCTCAGCCCGCGAAAATCCGAGATCGGAAAAACGCTTTTAAATACACTTTCCAGTCCCGTGTCGTCGCGTTCGCTCGGCAGAAGATCCATCTGCAGGAAACGCTCATAGGACTTTTTCTGCACCTCGATCAGGTTTGGGATCGGGATGGAGGTTTTGATCTTGGAAAAATCGACTCTCTCTCGACGGCCATTTTCAGGGGTTTGCATCGTTAGAATTCCTCAAATTGCGAGCGGCGGCTTTCTCGTGGGAGCCCGGCAAAAGGTGGCCCCAATCTCAAAACAAAAAGGCCCGCAGGTGATAAGACACCTCGGGCGTAGAAAATGCGCGCAGGGCGAAGCCTAGCGGTAGTTCTGACGAACTGCCGAGCAGATCGCGGGATAACAATATCACTGTACCTGGTCCGGGGCTCTCCCTCCGGCTAGTCCAAGAATAGCAAACGGAATTCCATTCGTCAAATCGCGTTCCGGCCGATCGCAAGACGCGCCATCCCGTAGGAAAGGAAATCCCGTCCAGGGCCGTATTTCGCACTTTCTAACATCCCGCGTTTTGCAGTGGAGCTTGCAAACAATTGAAAAATAAACCGTAAACACGCAGGCCGATTGGCTTCCTACTTGCACCAGAGATCCCGCACACGGGGATTTATGAAGTTTATCGTACTCATCGCTTTATTCGCCGCACAGTTGTTCGCCGCTCCGGGAGCGGCATCGAAAAAGTTCTTTCGCGATCCGAAAGCGGCTGTCAAGCCGAAGCAAGCCGGGGATACCGTGGTCGTAAATGCCGCCAGTTTTCTGGTTGGCGTCAGCCCGGGAGCTTTGGCCACGGTC
>Ga0209062_1003255_pt1 | contig 19132 bp, 19 predicted proteins | sample Coa_R2_2_FD_187158 | JGI IMG/M metagenome (GOLD analysis project Ga0209062, IMG submission 187158) | Surface soil microbial communities from Centralia Pennsylvania, which are recovering from an underground coalmine fire - Coalmine... | ecosystem: Environmental > Terrestrial > Soil > Unclassified...
CGCGAATGTGTAACTGATGATGAGTACCACAAGCTGCTTCCGCAGTTTATACAGCTTTAATCAATTTACAACTGGAATGTAGTCTATCGAACGCTTACGATTAGGTAATCACTTTGAAAACTTTATTAAGCAATATATTAGAATTCACAATGCACCCCTCGAGGTTCCTCATGTGATACCAAAACATACAGAAACTTTTTCTATTTACACCCTGAGAACTGAAAACACTTTCATTAGAAAGGCGATGGATTTATTGCGGTATATGCAAATAAATAAATCTTCCCAGCAATCAATCATCGATGAAGCACGATTCTATCTATCATTAATTGCTATAGACGATGTCATCCCCGAGGAAGAAAAATCCAGTGCAGCAGCCGCTTATATGAATAAACTTTATCACTTTGTTCGAAAAGCAGAAGGTTTTATACCCGGAAAATTAAGCAAAGCTATTAAAATATTTCTAGAAAAAAATAATTATGAAAAAATGCCTGATCATTTAGAGCCCGCTACTAAGAGGAACTTGCTTAACACTTAAACATTTATTATTACAACCTGCTAGCTGTCACCACTCAGGAACAATCGATGCCTACGAGCAACTTCTTACGGCTATTTGAATATCAATCAAGAGAAGAGCTATTTTCATATTTTTATTCCTTATTTTATAAATTTACCACACCCGATACACCTGTCCTGTCTGCGCCCCTTCCACACTTTTACTATATGCAAGCGCCACTCGAGCTGCCGGCACTGACTCAAAACCGCGAAAATAAGCTTCAAATTTAGACATCGATTCTGTCACCACATTCGGGCTTACGACATTAATACGAATCTGCCGCGGCATTTCAATCGCAGCGCCTTTCACAAACCCGTCTATTGCTCCATTCACCATTGAGGCTGACGAGCCAAAACGAATAGGGTCATCGCTTAAAATCCCACTGGTTAAAGTAAATGAACCGGCGTCATTTACATAATTTAATCCTACTAAAACCAAATTCACCTGCCCCATCAACTTACTTTGTAAGCCAATCTGATAATGTTCAGCTTTTAATTCTGGTAGGGGACCAAAGTGCAAACTACCTGTGGTTGAAACAACTGCATCTACCTTACCAATAGTTTGATACATTTTTTCAATCGATTTGACATCAGTAATATCTACCTGAACTTCTCCCTGTACATGGCCAACTACCACAACAGAATGACGTTTTGCTAATTCATTCACAACAGCCTTACCAATAGTCCCTGAACCACCGACGACAATAATTTTCATACTTTCACCTCCTTAAATATTCATTGCTGCTGTTAACTGATTATTCAGAAGTGGTGATGTATTGAGTATAAGCATCTTCACTACCAAATACTGCGTGACCCGAACCCACCAATTGAATAGGATTAGGATCTTTATCTGATTTTTTCATTTCCATCACGACTTTAATATTTGGATAATCCTCTGATCCTTTCACTGTCAGACCAATAAACGTCCCTTTGATTTCCACTTGCATAGGCGTAGAGACATTATGAATCTGTGTCAAATGAGAACCTTTATCATCAAAAGTCATGACAGAACCTTCAATAGGCACCCCTTGATTAGGATCTGTAGATGTAATTTTTATCGTAAATTCTTGTGGAGGTCGTTGATAAGAAGCTTGATCGGCATAAGCTATGCCAGCAAATAATATTGAAAGCATGGAAATAACTGATGCCTTTAAAAAAGGATTTTTCATGGACTAAGCCTCCTTAATTAATTTTTAATTTTCCTGAGATTTTTTTCAGAAAGCGCAAAAAGTATTTATCGTTTTCTGGCTAATGTCAATCCATCGCCTATTGGAATCATACTAATGGTAACGCGTTCATCATGCAGCAATTTCTCATTAAATGCACGGATCATTTTTACTACTTTTTCTTGATTATCAGGATCTGCTACTCTTCCGCCTTGCAATACATTATCGATTGCAATCAATCCGCCTTTTCGGAGCAGGATTAATGATTTTTCATAATAGTTTGGATAATTACTTTTATCTGCATCAATGAATGCGAAATCAAATGTGCCTGCTTCACCTTGGTCAATTAAGTTTTGTAAGGTTTCTAAGGCGGGCGCCAAGTGTAAATCAATCTTATTAGCAACACCAGCTTGCTGCCAAAAACGCTTAGCCATGCTTGTCCATTCTTCATTAATATCGCAGGCAATTACTTTACCATCTTGCGGTAGTGCTAAAGCAACAGCTAAGGCGCTATAGCCAGTGAATACACCTATGTCTAAGGTTTTTTTTGCATTTAATAATTCAATCAATAAGACCATGAATTGGCCTTGTTCGGGAGAAATTTGCATTTGAGCGGGTTTTATTTGACCGTGAGTTGCTTCGCGTAGAGCTTTTAGAATAGAAGGTTCACGAAAAGAAATAGATTGGAAATAGTGATAAAGTTCGGGGGTTAAATTGAGCGTAACATCCGACATGATTACATCCTTTAATTAATATTAAGGATAGCATTGGTAGCATGTTATTGAGTTTATTGTCAATGAACAGACAACAAATTTTTCCTGTTATTATGAGGATGAGCTCCTATCCCTTGCAATCTTGATGTTATTTGTTTATTTCTCTCTGCTTCAGGCAAAGCAATTATTTTTTCATAAGACCTTATTACCTGCATGATATAATTACATAAATTACTTCCAGCAAAAAAGTTTAAATAGCTTGATTCAAAATTACCTTTTTTTACGTATTTTATCCTTTCTTTTATTAACTCAATCATTTCCTCGGCAGTATTAACTCTATCGATAAAATCTTTAATATCATTAATATCAGTTTTTCTTCTTTCTGAAATCTCTCTGTTTTGATCTTTAGCTTGGTCTTGATAAATTCTAATAGCTGCATTTAAATCAGCTCTTAACATTTCTTTTATAGCAATAGATTCCATTGGGAATTTAAGATGATAAAAATTAAATTTTGAGTTTAATTCTTTTAATTTTTTATTATAATTTACTACTTTTTTCTCAACCTCATCTATTTTTACAAAATTAAGTTTATCTCCCTTTAATAAAACCCTATCAATTTCATTGAAAATTTTTTCTATTTGTTTATTTATGGATACTAACAATCCCTTTTTAATTTCATTTTCCTCTGTTTTTATATCTTTTATATTTTTATAATAATCCAATTTCAGCGATTCCTTTACCTTAGTTAAGCTTATTCTATTTACCTCTAAATCATGGAAAATTCTGGATAACCTATTAGTAATATCTTTTTTTGTTATTAATCCTTCAAACGCCTTAACTCTTAAACTCTTTACAAACTCTTCAATAACAGCAGGCTCATCTTGGAGGTCTTTCATACAACCATCAATAATTTCTTTTACATTCTTCGTTAATTCTTCAGATGATTTCTCAGCAGCAGATAATCCTAATTTTTGCAATTCACTTCTCGCTTCCCTTGCTTTTTTATTAGCATCTGAAATGGCGCCTGTCAATTTAGTTAACTTTTCATTTTTTCTTAAAAGATTTTTAATAGTATCAATTCGGGCATCTTCAATAAGATTAATAATTTCTCCGATAGAGCTTCTTGCTTCCTTCTCATGCTTTGTCATGCGTCGAATAACATCAATGATAAAATAATCATTATATTTTTCTTCAACGAATAAATCAGATTCGTTTTTAATCTTTTCTTTTATCTCTTCAAAGTTACCCCTTATTTCTTGACGAGGATTAGGAATATCAAACAAGTTTGCAAAAATAATACCTAAAGAGAAAAGATCTGATTTTTCATTGACAATACCCTTTTCTGTTTGCTCAGGAGGCATATATTTGGGTGTACCTCTTGCACAACTCAATGAATTATTTAGTTTTTCACTAAAACCAAAATCACAAAAATTGACTGATTTGATTTCCATTGTCTCTAGATCAACATCAATCATAATATTGGCTGGCTTAACATCACAGTGAGCTAAATTTGACTGATGAACTTGGTTATTTAAGCTATGGAGCAACATAAGGGCAACATCTAATCTTTGCTTTAAAGATAATTTTGGCTTAATACTTTCTAGGAATTTAGAGAAATCCATTTTAACAAAGCGATGCATTACAATAAAACCCGCTTCTTTTTCCTCATCTTCGCTGAAAACCGCTATTTTAGAGTGAGCATGAGGCATAGCTTGGGTTGATTTAGCTTCTCTCATTATCTCTTCTTTTGCTTCTTTTAGTAATGTTTTCTTCATTTCGTTATATAGTTTTGGGTTTGTTCCCTTCAGTCCAATTAAAGCTATATATAAATCCTTGCTTATAAAATTCACGAGGCGAATTTCTTTTATTACTCTCTGCTTTCCTTCTTCTTTTTCTTTAAAGATGGCTGCAAGATTTTCTTCTGTAGCTATTGTTCCCTCAGAAAATAAAATTCCACCATAAACCCCTGTTGGACGATTAGTTGATGAACTTGGCTTTAAAACTTCATATCGATATCTGTTTTCTTCTGGGAAACTTGGTGTCGAATCTTCATAGTAGCCTCTCTCCCAAGCCAAAATTGAATTAGGCAATTTAAAAGTATACTCAATGGTAGTTACAACAACCCCTTCTTTTTTCACTTCTCGCTTTAAAATAAAAGGGGCAGGGCTTTCAGCATCAATTTTTATTTTTCCCTTATTTTTATGAAGATATTCCCCTACAATAAACCGCTGCAATGCCGTCATCTTTTTTGGATCAATAAGGCCCAGATTAATCGTATTGGTAGCCATCTTCTCGTTTGCTCTCTAAATATTATGTGTATAATAGATAGGCAGTATATACTTGGAATATTAAGAAACCATTAACTAGAATCAGGCTAGAATCAGGCTACAATCTGAACAAATCCTAAATATATTTTAATAAAAACAAAGATTTAATATAAGCCATCAGATTAGTTCTCTCTCCCCAAAAAAATGTTATAATTCAAAGGCTAACTATCTTGCTTAATTTAAGAGGAAGGACCAATTACCATGGGTATGCTCATATTACTAATCATCATCGCGATTATCGCCTACGCTATCCTTATATATAACCGCCTTATTGCCCAAATCGAAACCATCCGCAACAACCAGAAGCAAATCGATATCCAACTAGACCGCCGCTTTAAGGTCTTCGAATCCCTCATCAACGTTGTTAAAAAATACATGGACTACGAAAAAACCACCTTAAAAGACGTGGTTGCTTTACGTAACCAAGCCCAACAGGCCCACCAGGCTGGTGATGAAAAATCGCGCATTGAGGCCGAAAATAAAATCTCTGATATCGCCACCCATTTAAACGTAGTTTTCGAACAATACCCTGACTTAAAAGCCAACCAAAATTGCTTACAATTACAAGAAGAAATCGTCAGCACTGAAAACAAATTGGCTTACGCAAAACAATCTTACAATGACAGCATTGAAATGTATAACGCTAACAAAAAATCCTTCCCTGCTACCCTGATTGTTTCTGCATTCCAGGGCAAGTTAGATTTCGATTTTCCATACTGGCAGCTTAGTCAGGAGAAAATTGCGCAACAAGAATCTTATACCGTCCAATTATAATTTATGCCTACCGACTTAGATCATTACACTTCTTCCACTGCAGATTGGCGCAAGACATTGCGCCAAAATAATACGCGAACTCTTTTTGTCATCGGTTTGTTTTTTGCAATTTATTGCGCACTCGGGTTGCTGGTAGACATGTATCTTTATGCACCCGCTTTCCCGCAAGCCTCGCTTTCACAGCTTTTTATCGCGCTTATCACCTTTAAGTTGTTCCCCATTGCCACGCTTATCATGCTCGCCATTGCAGCGATTTCGTTATTCGTGAGCTATGCCTTATATGACAAACTCATGCTGTTAGGCACGGATTATTATGAAATCACCCCCGAAACCGCTAGAACAGTCGCCGAGCAACAACTTTATAATGTCGTCGAAGAAATGAAAATTGCAGCGGGTTTACGCTACATGCCTAAGGTCTTCATTATCGATGCTGATTATATGAATGCTTTTGCCAGTGGCTATAGTGAAAAATCCGCCATGGTGGCTATTACGCGAGGCTTGATGGAAAAACTAAACCGCGATGAATTGCAAGCAGTCATGGCCCATGAATTAAGCCATATTCGCCATCTCGATATTAAACTCACCCTCACTGCTTCTTTACTAGCGAATTTGACCATCATGGTATTAGATATGTTTTTTTATAACGCGATTTTTTCGCGTCGCAGTGAGGACAATCGTTCACGTAATGCGTTAACCATTATTATCCTCATCTTACGCTACACCTTACCTATCATCAGCGTATTACTACTTTTATATCTCAGCCGCAAACGAGAATTAATGGCGGATGCAGGCTCCGTGGAACTGATGCGCACCAATCAACCGCTTGCTTCCGCGCTATTAAAAATCAGCGAAGATCATGCTCAGCACCAAGATGCTTATGCGATGGCTTATCAACAAACACCACATGAAAATGTCAGGCGTGAAGCGTATATTTTTGATCCTGCAACTGCAGGTATCATGGGAATGTCATCCCTTAATGACCTCTTTTCCACTCATCCCAGTATAAAAGAACGATTAGCTGCATTAGGATTTAAAAAGAAAATATAATTATTATGTTAAAAACCGGCATCCTCCTCACTAATACAGGCACACCTGATGCGCCTACTCCTCGTGCTGTACGGCGCTACTTGCGTGAATTTTTATCCGACCCCCATGTCGTGCAATTACCACGTGCGATTTGGTTACCTATTCTCTATGGTTTAGTGTTACCTTTTCGATCGCATCGGTCTGCTAAACTGTATCAAAAAATTTGGACAATAGAGGGCTCTCCTATGCGCGTTATGATGGAAAAAATTACCGCGCAGCTTAAAGAAAAATGGGGAGGTGAAATGGAAATTGCACTAGGCATGAATTACGGCTCGCCTTCCATTCAACAAGCTTTAGATTATTTGCGCGGGAAACAAGTCAACAACCTTATCGTCCTGCCCTTATTTCCTCAATATTCCACCACTACAACAGCTTCGAGTTTTGATCGTGTGCATACCATTTTAAGTAGTTGGCCTACACTTCCTGCTTCTCATTTTGTTCTCGATTATGCCGATCATCCTTCTTATATTCAGGCGCTTGCTAATAGTATACAGGAGAGGTGGAAAAAAGCAGGCCCATCACCACATCTCTTAATTTCTTTTCACGGTATCCCCGAACGCTTGGTCCGTGCAGGCGATCCTTATCGAGATCAATGTGAAAAAACTGCCGCCTTACTCGCACAAGCATTAAGATTACCCACTGGTAAATGGACCTTATGTTTCCAATCCCAATTCGGTTATGACAAATGGTTGCAACCTTCTCTACACTCCTTATTAACAGAATTACCCCAACGTGGCATTAAACAAGTGGATGTTATTTGTCCGGGCTTCGCTGTCGATTGTTTAGAAACATTAGAAGAAATTGCGATACGTGGTCAGGAAACTTTTTTACACGCAGGTGGTAAATTATTACGTTATCTTCCTGCTTTAAATGCAAGTGAACAGCACATTGAAATGTTGGTGAAAATAATAAACCGTGCTATTCTGCAAAAAGTGTAATCAACAGTTATCGCGAATTAAAATTTATATCGTCTTTCATTATTGGTGTTAAGGAAAATACCTCTTTCATGATGAAACAGTTAAATTTTAAATGTGTCCTCATTGCTATCTTGTCAGTGCTACCTACTTTAGGTATAGCAGCTCCCTATTATGGTGCTAACTTTTCTTATGCCTTAGTGACTAAAGAGCCCCCTTCTCTGCATGGCTATCAATTCATGCTCACGTATGATCCTGACTGTTTTCACTGGCGACAATTTACCCTCTATTTTGATGGCGGCTTCTCTCACTTTTGGGTCAATAACACCCCCTACTACACCACGCTCAATATTTATTCTATCGCTCCCGTTATTCGGAATACTTTCCGCAAACGTGGGCCTATCACCCCTTATTTAGAACTCAGCATCGGCCTTGCCTATCTTAACCATACTCATTTAGATGATCGGAACCTGGGCATCCACTTCGCCTTCCAAGATCGAATAGGTATTGGCTTACTGCTAGGGGCGAAACAACAGTTTTCTATTGGCCTCCATGCCGTGCACTATTCAAATGCCCACTTATCCAGTAATAATTCCGGCATCACCGTGCCCGTGATGCTCGATGTTGGCTACCGTTTCGATTAAGATAGGCCCATGCAAAAACGGATCCCGATTAAAAACCATCAACAAGAAATTCAACTCGTCACTAGACGCACGATGCTGGTGGTAGTATTTATTGCCGTTCTGAGTTTCTGTTTAATTTGCCGCCTTGCGTATCTCCAAATCTTTAAACACGATGTCTATAGCACTTTATCCACTAAAAACTGGCTAGATTTAGTCCCTATCGAACCCACGCGTGGCCTTATTTATGATCGCAATGGCGTTTTACTCGCCGAAAATATCCCCGTTTTCAGCTTGGATGTCATTCCTGTGCAAGTCCAAGACCTTCCTAAAACACTGACAGCCCTTAAAAAGATTGTGACTTTAAACGATAATGATCTCAGCCAATTCTGGAAACAGCTAAAGCAACACCGCCACTTTGATGAAATTCCCTTAAAAATGCGCTTGACCGATGAAGAAGTCGCTAGATTTGCCGAAAACCAATACCGCTTTCCAGGGGTGGTGATCACTGCTCGCTTAATGCGACATTATCCTTACGGCGCGAGTTTTGCGCATGTGCTAGGTTATGTTGGCCGTATTAATGCGCAAGAATTAGACGAAATTGATCAAGTTAACTACAGCGCTAGCCACTACATTGGCAAATTAGGCATAGAAAAGTCTTATGAAGAAGAGTTACACGGTAAAGTAGGTTATGAAGAAGTTGAAAACGATGCCAGCGGAAAACCTGTCCGCGTCTTAAAGCAAATTAAAGGCACCCCCGGCAAAAATATTTATTTAACCATTGATAGCGGCCTCCAATTCACTGCTGAAAAAGCCCTTGCCGGCCATCACGGTGCTGTCGTCGCCATTCAGCCTGGCACGGGACAAGTGCTGGCGATGGTGAGCCAGCCTAGCTATGATCCAAACATGTTTGTCCTTGGTATCAGCCAAAAAGATTATCAAACCTTGCAGCAATCCTCTGATCAGCCCCTCTTCGACCGCGCCTTACGCGGCTTGTATCCATTTGCTTCCACTATTAAGCCTTATTTTGCATTAGAAGGGTTAGACAGTGGTGTCATTACTCCAGAAGATACCATTTATGATCCCGGTTGGTTTGAATTACCCAATTATTCTCACCGATTTCACGATCAAAATGGCCGTGGCCACGGTACCGTGAATGTGTCTAAAGCAATCATGGTCTCTTGCGATACCTTCTTCTACACGCTTGCCATGAAGATGGGTATTCATCGGATGGATGACATCTTAAACCAGTTTGGTTTTGGCAATGTCACAGGCATTGATTTAGATGATGAATTACCAGGTGTCGTTGCTTCCCCTGAATGGAAACAAAACGTAAAAGGTGCTCATTGGTATAATGGTGATACGGTTAATGCGGGTATCGGCCAAGGTCTGATGCAAGCCACCCCTATCCAATTAGCCAATGGTGTCGCTACCATTGCGAGTCGCGGTCAGCGATTCATCCCTTATTTATTACTGGGTGAGCAAGCGCCTGGTAAATCGTATGTCACTGAACAGCCCATTGCTCTTGATCCGATCAAACTTCGCGATCCCCATTACTGGGACGTCGTCATCAGTGCGATGCAAAACGTCGTGGATTCGCCGCAAGGAACAGCTTACCGCATGTTCGGACGCAACTATACTTACACGATTGCTGCCAAAACGGGTACCGGCCAAGTATCGAAACGTCGTAATCCCGATGAAGAAGATAAACAAGAAAGCATGCCCGAGAATTTACGCGATCATCACCTTTTTATTGCTTTTGCGCCAGTTGATCATCCTAAACTCGCTTTAGCTATTATTACTGAACATAGTAATGTCGCTGCTGAAGCGGCACGGGTCATTTTCGATTATTATTTAGGACCGCCACAAAATGCTAATCGACCAGCTCAAACAGAAACTAAAAAAACCACCAAATGATTTGCGCTATCGCACCATTTGGCAATATTTACACATTGACATCCTCTTGTTGTCTTTCTTGCTGCTACTCTCTGCTGCTGGTTTAGCTATTCTTTACAGTGCCAGCGGCGAAAGTCTGCATGCCATTGAATTGCAAATAGCCCGGCTATTCTTCGCTTTCTGCGTCATGGTCTTGGTCGCACAAATTCCCCCTACTACGTTGCAACGTTCAGCACCCTGGGTGTACGGTATCGGCCTCTTTTTGTTAATTATCGTATTGGGTATAGGTCACATCGGTAAAGGTGCACAACGCTGGCTAGATTTAGGCATTGTTCATTTTCAACCTGCGGAACTGATGAAATTAGCCATTCCGCTTTTGCTTGCTTGGTATTATCAGCATAGTCATCTTCCCGTCACCCTGAAATCCGTTTTACTCGCCGCCCCTATCATTCTCATCCCCGCTATCATCACGGCGAAACAACCTGATTTAGGAACAGCTATTTTGTTAGTAATCGCAGGCGGTACGGTCTTATTTCTAGCCGGATTAAGCTGGCGCATCATTCTCACCCTCTTCGCCACGCTTGCTGTCTGTACCCCCTTTGTCTGGTATCTCTTACATGATTATCAACGGCAACGCGTCCTCACTTTTCTGAACCCCGAACGTGATCCCCTCGGTAACGGTTACCACATCATTCAATCCAAAATTGCAATCGGTTCAGGGGGCTTATTTGGTAAAGGCTGGTTAAATGGTACCCAATCTAACCTTCACTTTTTGCCTGAACATTCCACCGATTTTATCTTTGCCGTTTGCGGCGAAGAATTCGGCTTTGCGGGTAACGTCATCCTCATTATGCTCTACTTACTTATCATCGCCCGGGGCTTATACATCACCCTCAACGCCCAAGACACTTTTTCTCGTCTCTTAGCTGGCAGTATCACGCTTACTTTTTTTGTTTCTTTTTTTATCAACATGGGAATGGTGACTGGAATTTTACCAGTTGTGGGCATCCCCCTCCCCCTAGTAAGCTATGGAGGTTCGTCAATGGTGACGATGATGGCAAGTTTCGGTATTCTGATGTCTATACAAACCCATCGAAAATTAGTAACCACGTGAGGACGCGTTGATGTTTTGGTTAGTAAGAGTCTTGTTAATCCTACTGTTAGGCCTTTCGACAGCCTTTGCAAGTGTTGAGACCGTGGACACTAATTTCGCCCATCGCCCTGATGTCCAAGCATTTGTTCAACATATGGTGAAAAAATACCACTTCAATGAAAATGAATTACTCGCGTGCTTTAGCACGGTAAAGATACGCCCCCAAGTTATCCGTTTAGTAAAGAAGCCTCTCGAGAAAGAGCCTTGGTATACCTATAAGATGCTATTTGTCAGTGAATGGCGGATTAAACACGGTGTTGAGTTTTGGAATAAATATGAAAAAGAGCTGCAACGCGCAGAAGACCTCTATGGCGTTCCCGCCAGTGTTATTGTCGCCACCATTGGGATTGAAACCAAATATGGTCAACGCACGGGTGGTTACCGTGTAATTGATTCTCTCAGCAACCTTGCCTTTAGCGACTCACCTCGCGCACCTTATTTCCGTAGTGAATTAGAACAATTTTTCTTATTAACCCGCGAACAACATCTTGATCCTCTCAAAGTCATGGGATCATATGCAGGCGCCATAGGCCAACCGCAATTTATGCCTAGCAGCTACCGTCATTATGCAGTGAATTTTTCTAACAGTGGTAAAACAGATTTAATGAATGATGAAGTTGATGTCATCGGCAGTATCGCCAATTACTATCATCAAGTTGGCTGGAAATCGAATGAACCTATTGTCGCACCCGCCTTAATTATCGGTGATCGCTATCATTATTTGCTGCGTAATGACAAAATTAATCAATCCATGACTGTTGCAGAATTAATGAAATACGGCATTGTGCCACGCGTCAAAATTTCACCTGAACAGCAGAAAGTTAAAATCATTGAATTACAAAGCTATTATAACAATGAATATTGGCTAGGATTTCGCAATTTTGATGTCATCAAACGCTATAATGCCAGTGATTTATACGCAATGGCTGTCTATCAACTAAGTAGTTATATCACCTTATTAAGGGAACGACTGAACAATGGATAACCTCATTCAAATCTCGCGACAGCGTGTCAGCGTTATCTTTATTTTATTTTTAATGGTGTTACTCAGCAGTTGTTCACATGTGCATCGAAAAGACGGCCCCCCTGATTTTTATGTAGATGAAACTAAAATTCCGAATGCCGTACCCAAAGTAGAACCCTTGGCTAAATTTGGCAATATGCCTTCTTATAGTGTATTTGGAAAACGGTATTATACTTTAAGATCCAGTAAAAATTATGATGAAATTGGTATCGCTTCTTGGTATGGCACACAATTTCACGCCCAACGTACCTCAAGTGGCGAGCGGTATGATATGTTAAGCATGACCGCCGCCCACAAAACATTACCCCTTCCGACTTATGTAGAAGTCACGAATCTGAAAAATAATCGCAAAGTGATTGTAAAAGTTAATGATCGTGGGCCGTTTATGCAAAATCGATTAATTGATCTCTCTTATGTTGCCGCAAAAAAATTAGGCATGTTAGGGCATGGAACCGCCCTCGTCGAAGTCAAAGCTATCGATCCTACGACATATAATAAGCCCGTCAACAAACCTATGATGATAGCTTCTAAAAAGCCTACTTCTTCAAGCAATTGGCATAATAAATCTGCTCAAACCATGTACTTACAAGTCGGCGCATTTCGCAGCCGTTCCAATGCAGAAAAATTACAGCAACGTTTAATCGCATTGTTGGATGCACCCGTGAAAATCTCAAATGGAAAACTCTATCGCGTCAAAGTGGGGCCCATTAAAGATGTGGCCACAGCGAAGAGAATTACGCAGCGATTAAAAAATTTAGGCATTTCATCGAATAAAAGCAGCGTGGCATAAAAAACGACAAATGAGGAGACATTATGCTCCAATTATTGATCTCTATTTTGGGTATTTTAATCACTATTCTCTTTGTGGTAGGAACGCATGAAGCAGCACATTTCAGTGTAGCAAAACTCCTTGGCGTTAAAGTGCTGCGTTTCTCTATTGGTTTTGGTAAGACGTTGCTGCGTTTTCATGATAAAAAAGGCACGGAATACGTTCTTGCTCTCATTCCTCTCGGCGGTTATGTAAAAATGCTAGATGAAAATGAAGGACAGGTGTCCCCAGAAGAATTGCCACTTGCCTTCAATCGCCAGCCATTTTACAAAAAATTTCTCATTGTCCTTGCTGGCCCTGCTTGTAATTTAGTGTGTGCACTCATTTTATATTGGCTGATTTTTGTTATCGGCTTTGTCACCATCAAGCCCATCATCGGTGAAATCACCCCGCATTCTATTGCCGCGGCGGGTGGTTTAAAACCCAATCAACAGATTGTTAGTATCAATGGGCAAACCACCTCCACTTGGCCTAGCATTATGTTGCGCTTAGTTGCTTCCATCGGCAGTCCCACGCCTGTGAAAATGGAAACAAAAAATTCGGATGAAAAACTAGAAACGCATTATCTAGATTTATCACAATGGCAAATCAATGGCTTAAATCCAGACCCCATGGCAAGCCTCGGTCTAACGCCTTATGAGCCACCTATTCCTTTAATCATTGGCGTCATGGCAAAAAATTCGAAAGCACTGACATCGAAGTTAAAAATTGGCGATAAGATTATTGCGATTAATAAAAAACCGGTGAAAGATTGGGGAGATTTGATTACAACTATCTACAATCATCCAGATGAAACCCTCCTATTTACCATCGAAAGAGATCATCGGAAGCTAGACATTCCTGTTACCATTGGCTCTAAGCGCGATCTTTTATGGACAAAATACGGTTATCTTGGCATTGGTCCGCATTTTGACATGCCCCCCAATTTATTACATCGCATTCAATATTCACCGCTTACGGCTATCTCTTATGCTTGGCAGCAGATTACTGATTTCACTTATTTTAATTTATTACTCTTTTGGAAAATGAGTACAGGTAAATTATCCCTCCAAAGTTTAGGTGGTCCTATCACCATCTTTGAAAGCGCGGGACAAGCATTGAATTACGGATTTATTTCATTCATTGGCTTTCTTGCATTTTTAAGCGTTGCCATTGGTGTCATTAATATTTTACCTATCCCTGGATTAGATGGGGGCCATATTTTTATTCAAATGATTGAAGCAGTGATTCGCAGGCCGCTGCCGGAAAAAATTATTATCTTGCTTTATCGTCTAGGCTTTTTGTTTATTTTCGCCATGATGCTGATTGCCTTAACCAATGATATTTTACGGATGCATTGGTTCTCATGATCCCAGCGATTCACATTAAAAATGCCTTCCTCGCTTATGGCGAGAAAATTATTTTTTCCGACCTTCAGCTGGATTTACCCGCGGGGCAATGGATAGGATTATTGGGGCCAAGCGGTGTGGGTAAAAGTTCATTACTGCGTATGATTGCAGGCCTTACCACCACGCAAGAAATCTCTCACAGTGAAATTTATGCGAGTAATCATTTACCGGTGAATCAGCAAATTGCTTATATGGCACAGACCGATTTATTACTCCCCTGGTTGACTGTGCTTGAGAATGCGGTATTAAAATTAAAATTAGGTTCTCATAAACAGCGTCAGGAAGAAATTAATCGGGCGAGTGCTTTATTAGAAAAGGTGGGATTGACTAACGCTTTGCATTTGTATCCTCAGCAATTATCAGGCGGCATGCGCCAGCGTGTGGCATTAGTGCGGACTCTGATGGAGAATAAGCCGGTTATTTTAATGGATGAGCCTTTTTCGGCATTAGATGCGATTACGCGCTATAAGTTGCAAGCATTAGCTGCTGATTTATTGCGAGATAAAACGGTTTTGTTCATTACGCATGATCCAATGGAAGCGTTGCGATTAGCGCATGTTATTTATGTGATGCAAGGTTCCCCCGCAGTGGTGAAATCCGTTGCGATGCTTTCTTCGGGGACGCCGCGAGAATTGACAGAGCCTCAGTTGGTGGAGTTACAAGCGCTTTTGTTTCGCGAGCTTGCAGCAGCATCCTCAGTCCCGCTTACGCGGGAATAACGGCGGGATAAAGCAAAAAGAGAGAGAAAGAGAGAGAATGATGAAATGCTAAATCACCCGAAAAACAAGTTTTTGCATTTTCACTACTTGGCATTCATAGTTCAATTTAGCCGTAGCCTCATTATTTTCGCGGGTTTACTATTAATCTGGCAAAGCATCATCTTATTCTGGCATCTCCCCGATTATATCCTGCCTTCCCCCTCACACGTTTTTTCCACGCTCTATCATCAACGCAACCTGATTGCCATCCAAACCCTTCCCACCCTCATCGAAACCTTACTGGGTTTCACGCTTGGCATCGTTTTCGGTTGTCTCGCCGCTCTCTTCCTTGCTTTCTTCCGTCCTTTAGCCCATTGGCTTTTACCCACCCTCATTATCAGCCAAGCTATCCCTACGTTTGCCATTGCTCCCCTTTTTGTCATCTGGCTAGGCTACGGCATGGCGTCCAAAATTCTGACGGCTGTCCTCATGATCTTCTTTCCCATCACCATCGCTTTTTACGATGGCCTCTGCCACACCTACGCTGGCTGGCTAGACCTCGCCCGCACCATGCAAGCTAAAAAGTGGCGCATCTTCTGGCACATTCGCATTCCGGCTGCCTTACCCCGCCTTGCATCCGGCATCCGCATCGCTGCCGTGGCAGCTCCCCTCGGCGCTGTCATTGGTGAATGGGTTGGCGCAAGCCGTGGCTTAGGGTATCTTATGCTCAATGCTAATGCCCGCATGCAGATTGATATGATGTTCGCTGCTCTCATCGTTATTATTATGCTGGCATTAATTTTATACTTCAGTATCGATAAATTATTACGACTCCTCATCTGGTGGGAATAGTGAGAAAGATCATGAAAAAAGTCATTGCGTTACTGCTACTTTCTTTATTTACAACGTTAAGTTTTGCTGCTAACAAGCACCTTGAAAAATTAACCGTGATACTGGATTGGTTCCCTAACCCCGATCATGCGCCTCTCATCATTGCTAAGCAGCAAGGATTTTTCAAAGAACAAGGGTTAGAGGTAGAACTCATTGGCCCCGCTGATCCCAGTGATCCACCCAAATTAGTCGCTGCTGGTAAAGCTGATATTGGTATCACTTATCAGCCTGACTTCATGGAACAAGTCGACCAAGGCCTACCCCTTATCCGTATTGGAACATTAATCGATAAGCCTTTAGATTGTTTAGTCGTGTTAAATGATAGCGGTATTAAAAATTTAGCTGGCCTTAAAGGAAAACAAATTGGCTTAAGCGTGAGTGGCTTATCGAATGTGATGTTAAAAGTCTTATTACAACGACAAGGTTTGTCAGAAACCGATGTTGAACTCGTGAATGTTCATTATAACCTGACCCAAGCTCTCTTATCGCGTAAAGTAGATGCTGTCACCGGATTAATGCGGAATGTTGAGGTTCCTATCTTAGAAGCACAAGGCCATAAAGTAGAAACCTTTTTCCCTGAAGATAATGGCATTCCAACTTATAGCGAGTTAATTTTCATCGCTCACATAGCCAATGCCCATGATGACCGTTTCCCTCGCTTCCTCAAAGCCTTACAGAAAGCCGTTGCTTATTTAGATGAACATCCGAAAGAAACATGGCAACAATTTGCCAAGCAATATCCAGAATCTAATAACGAAGCCAATCGTGCTTCTTGGTTTGCCACGCTGCCCTATTTTGCTGAAAACCCTGCTGATTTCAATGATGCCGACTGGCTGCAATTTGCTGCCTTCATGAAACAAAATCAGCTCATTAAGAAAATACAACCTATTTCCCGCTATACCATCCCGGTTTAGCTTTACTCAACAAGGATTAAGTTATGTTACTGTATATTTTAATTGGGCTGAACGCAGGGTTATTTATCATTGTTTTATTAACAGTGTTAGCCAACCATCGTGCCCGCTATGATGAACGTCAATTTGAGACATTGAAAATATTACAAGATACTCTCCAAAAAGGCGTCCAAGAAAATCGCCAGCAAGTTAAAGAAGCCTTATCAGACTACGCCAAAGAATTAGGCATGCGTGTTGATCAATTGACGCAAACGACGGAGAAAAAATTAAAAGAAATGAATCAACAAGTAGAAACACGATTAGCAGAAGGGTTTGTGAAAACGAATGAGACATTTGGTGATGTCATCAAACGCTTAACATTAATTGATGCGGCGCAAAAGAAAATCACAGAACTATCGAGCAGCATCATGAGTCTGCAAGAGATTTTAAATGACAAGCGCTCACGTGGTGCATTTGGTGAAGTGCAATTATCGGCGTTAATTCGCAATATGATTCCCGAGCAACATTTTAGCTTTCAACATTTGCTTAGCAATAATAAACGGCCAGATTGTATGTTATTTTTGCCGGAACCAACGGGTAATATCGCCATTGATGCTAAATTTCCGCTGGAAAATTTTCGTATCGTGATGGATTCTTCCTTATCGGAATCGGAAAGGCAGCAAGCAGAAAGGCAATTTCGAATTGATATTCGTAAACATATTCAAGATATTGCTGAAAAATATATTATTCCGGGAGAAACATCTGATGGGGCTGTGATGTTTATTCCAGCAGAAGCGATTTTCGCAGAAATTCATGCGCATTATGTGGATCTGGTGGAGTTGGCACAACAAATGAAAGTATGGATGGTATCACCTACTACCATGATGGCGATTTTGACAACAGCACGCGCGGTGTTGAAAGATGCGGCAACGCGTAAACAAGTCCATGAAATCCAGAAGCATTTGCGATTGTTGGCAGATGATTTTGAGCGGTTTCAAACACGTATGGATAATCTGGCTAAACGGATTGCGCAAGCCCATACAGATGTAGAACAGGTTCATATTTCTTCTCGAAAAATTACGCAGCGGTTTGGGCAGATTGAGCGGGCGGAATTGGATGAAGGGGAACCCTTATTAGGGAATGAATTGCAAAGCCCTACTGAGGGAATTGCCGAACAAAGTGGGCAATAAGAAATGTCGCTGCTATCCATTAATTATGCTAGTTATTTTAAAGAAGCTGTTAAAATAACGTTATTATGTTTGTTGATTACTGCTTTCTTTGTCTTAGCAGGGGCACGGGATAAAGCTGTATTGATTACCTTCAATATCGCTGTCATCTCCGCCGCTGCGATATATAAACAAGGCCCAAAATCTCCCAAAAATATCCTGCTCGCCTGCCTAACGATAACCCTCTCTATTGTCTTAGGCGGTACCCTTGGCTATTATTCCCCTTTATTAGCCAATCTATTCCTCCTTCTCTTTGCGGGTTTATCTTTCTATTTACCAACAACCAAAGAGCAAGCGAACATTTTAATCCAGGGCACCATCATGTTTCTTATTTTTTCTTTTTTAACTTTCCCGTGGCAGGAAGGCGTAGAATATCTTTTCGATGGGGTCATTACCTCCATTTTATTTATTATTTTTTATTTTATTTTGAAGGATATTAGCTCTCACTCATCAGAAAATCCAATCAAACAAGAGAGGCAACTCATTACCGCAATTATTACAATTTTATCCTTAAGTATGGCTTGGTTAGTGAGTTATTTTTTAAATAAGAATTATCATTTACCTAATCTCTATTGGATTGGGTTAACGATTTTACTAGTGATACAAGGTTCTCAGCAGAACACTATTTTAACATCTGTTAAAAGGATTCTAGTAAACATCTTCGGTGCTTTCATTGCTATTTTTTTATTTGGCTATTTATTACCAGCTGATTTTTGGATAGATTTTTTTACCTTGGTTTTACTCTTGTTTTTAATCTTTTTCATGAGTTTCTCTTATATAGGTAGAGTGTTTTTTATTGAACTGTTTGTATTAGGGTTTGCTTATATGATGGGAATGTTTCATAACTTTTTAGTTATAGATAGAGTGCTGCTGACGCTGATAGGTGGACTGATTGCCATTGTGATGACTATTGTTAGTTATAAGATAAGAAATCAAATGAGATAATTAATTTAACCTACACTATCCGCAACTGTGCCTGCACTCG
>Ga0209062_1003256_pt1 | contig 19131 bp, 16 predicted proteins | sample Coa_R2_2_FD_187158 | JGI IMG/M metagenome (GOLD analysis project Ga0209062, IMG submission 187158) | Surface soil microbial communities from Centralia Pennsylvania, which are recovering from an underground coalmine fire - Coalmine... | ecosystem: Environmental > Terrestrial > Soil > Unclassified...
TCAGAACCGCGAGCAGGCGCAGCGCCGGCATCAGGAAATTCACCCTCTGCTGGAAGCGCGCCTCGCCGAGGAGGCGCGGCACGATGCCGTAGATCTGCCCCCTGAGCTGCAGGCTGCCGCCCGCCAGCACGAGCGCGAGGAGCGCGAGCGTCGCGCCGGCATCGGCGCCGTTCTTCACCAGGAGCCAGCAGAGCACCAGCGCCACCGGCGCCGCCACCAGGTTACGCAGCCTGCTCGCCATCGCGATGGTGGAGCTTACCGTGCGGCCGAGCCAGTCGGGATCCTGCCAGGCGCGCCCGCCGATGCCGACCGCGGCGCTCGCGACACCGCTCTCCGCCAGCAGACAGAGCGTCGACATCATCGTGTTGGCGATGGTGTAGAGCCCGTATTGATCGACAGCGAGCAGCCGCACCACGACGATGCCGGTGACAAGGCCGATGGCCTGCACGGCCACCTGCACCAGGCCGAACTCGATGAGCATCGCCGACCAGCGCCGAAGCCGGCCGAGCTCGAGGCGGTGGGCGATCGACATCGCGGCGCCTCTCCCTAAAGCGGCGCCGCGCCGAGGCGCGCGCGCATCATCGCAATGAACCGCTCCTCCCGCGCCGCCCACGACCGCTCCGCAGCCTTGAGCAGGGCCGCACGGCGCATCGCCTCTAGACGGTTGCGGTCCTCGGCGAGCTCCGTCACGCGCGCCGCGATTGCGTCGGGATCGCGAATCGGCACGATGAAGCCGTCCTCGCCGTCATCGATCACGGCGGTCGCCCCGCTGTTCCGCGTCGCGATCACCGGGAGCCCCTGGGCCAGCGCCTCCGGAATGACCTGCGCCAAACCCTCGAAGAGCGAGGGAAACACGAGCAGGTCGTGCTCCGCCATGATCTCGAGGACCCGGCCGTGCGGTACCGCGCCCAGCCAAGTATGCCGCGCCAGCTCTCCGTCGAGCGCCGGGCAGTCACCGCCGATCCTGGGCCCCACCAACGTGAGGCTCGCCACGTTCGCGAGGCGCCGCATGGCCGCGAACAGGTAGGAGATGCCCTTGCGCTGGCTTAAATGCCCGACGTAGAGCAGCCGCAGCCGCGGCGCACGGGGGCGCGGCTCGACGGCGGGGGCGCGCGGCGCTGGCGCGCCATAGGGGATGACATCGATGCTTGCGGTCATGGCGGGATGCTCGGCGAGCGTATCGCGCACGAACTCGCTCGGCACCACCACGTGCTCCGCAAGGCGCAGTTCCGCGTCCTTGCGCGCATGCTTCTCCGGGCTGTCCCGCAGCGACTCGATGGTCATCGCCCATTCCGGATTGCGTTCGCCCTCCTCGCCCAGGATGCGCTGAGCCGCGCGCCAGTAGCCGATCGGCAGCTCGTAGAAGCGCCGCATCCCCGCCTCCGCCGCCGCTTCCAGCGACCGCTGCGCCGCATAGTCATAGCCGTACACGGCGGCTGCCCGCAGGTGACGCCGGCGGATCAGGCGGGCGACGGAGGCATCGAGCGCGCGCGAGACTCCATCCGAGGAGGCCCAGCCGGTCTCGTGCCGGGTGAGCAGCGGCAGCCCTGTCCGATGCGCGATCCGATTGACGATCTCGCGCAACGGAAAGGTGCGGAGTTGGCGATCTTCGACCTCGTCGAAGACGCGGGCTTCCAAGAGCTCGCGCAGGCCTCCGGGCACCAAGCCGAGAACACGGCGGCCGCCGCGCCAGGCGATCGTGGTGCAGAACGCCTCCAGCATGCGGCTGCGCGACAGCGCGCGCAGGTTCGAGCGCGCGAACTGGCTGCCGGATGGAAAGACCAGGACGACGGTCGGGTTGTCGCTGTCCGGCATGAGCGCACCCTCAGTGGAGCACGGCCTGCAAGGCTTGGCGTAGCCCGGCGATGTCCTCGCAGAAGCTCCAGAGCGCGATGATCTCCCTGCTTGCGCGGCCCATGGTCGCGCTGCGGCCGGGATCGCCGGTCACTGCGCCGAGGGCCGCGGCAAGCGCTTCCACGTCCCCCATGCGATAGACCATGCCGTTGACCCCGTGCCGCACGAGATCCCGGGCACAGCCCACGTGATCGCTGACGATGACCGCCCTCCCCGCGGCCATCACCTCGTTCACCACCAGCCCCCATGGCTCCCGCGCCGACGGCAGCACGAAGACGTCGCAGAGATCGTAGAGCGCGGGTAGCTCGGTCTGGTTCCGGAAGCCGAGGAACTTGACGGCGTCGAGTCCCTTCCTCGCGGCCGATGCCTCCAGCGATGCGCGAAGCTCGCCGTCTCCCGCAAAGAGCAGATAAGGCCGCACCGTGCCCGATTGTGCCATCATGTGCTCATAGGCCAAGAGCAGGTCCTGCGGCCGCTTGCGCGGTTCGAATTTGGACGCGTAGAGGATCACCGGCCGGCCGGGCTCCAGGCCGAGGTCGCTGCGCAGCCGGTCGCGCTGACCGGCGGCTTCCGCGGCGCGCAGCGCGAAGAAATCGTTGTCGACGCAATAGGGCATGCTGAAGATACGGCTCTCCTCGACGCCGTTCGCGAGGTAGTACTCCCGGTTGGCCGTGCCGATGGCGAGGAAGGCGTCGGCGACCGCTCGGAGGGACGCGAAGAACGCCCGCTTCGCCGCTCGGCGCGGACCGGTGCGCTCGGCGCTGAAGAGCGTCGCCTCGTCTCGCACCAGCACTCTGATGCCGCGCGCTTTCGCCCAGAGCATGGCGAGCCAATTGGCAGAGCGCGCGTAGCCGTGCACCCAGAGCGCGTCGAAGCGCGATCGCCGGAGCCGCCGCGCGAATCCCCAGCTGAACGGCCGATGCGCGGTGACCGGGCCGTGTCGCCACAGCCCCGGCAGGAATTCGTGCCGAAATCCCTCGATCAAGGGCACGTCCCATTTGACCGTCCGGCCGAAGCCCGCATCCGCGTATTCGTGCAGCGACAAATCGGACTGGAAGAAGACCGTGAGATCGATGTCGGGCTGCGCCGCGATCAATCGCAGCAGGGGAGCCTGGTACTGAATGGGGTGGGTCACGAGATAGGCGACCCGGTATTTCCGGTCGGGCATGCACCTAGGCCAGCTCGGGCAACGCGCCGGTCCGCGCCGCCATCTCGTACATCGCCTCGTAGCGGCCGGCGAGCGCCTCCCAATGAAAGCTGCTGCGCACCAGAGCGGCGCCATGCCTGCCGATCTCCCGGGCGCGGTCCGGGTTCTCCAGGAGTGATCTCAGGTGGGCGGCGAACGCGGCCGCCTCCGGTGGCGCAACCAGCGCCGCATCCGCCTGCTGGAATTCGCGCCAGAGATTCACGCGGTCGGAGATCAGCACCGGCACCCCGCAGGCCGCCGCCTCGACCACGGCTATGCCGAAATTCTCGCTCTGAGACGGCAGCACGAACACGTCGCTGCCGCCGAGGATCGCAAGCTTGTCGGGTCCGGCCACCATGCCCGTGAACAGAGTCAGCGGGGCAATGCCCAGCTCGGCGATCCGCCGCTCAGCTTGAGCTCTTATTCCTTCGTCCGGGCCCGCAAGAAGCAGGAAGATATCGCTTCGCTGCCGCGCCACCTCGGCAAAGGATTCCACCAGAATATCGACGCCTTTCTTGAAGCTGAGGCGGCCGAAGAACAGGACGACCTTGCGGTCGCCGATGGCGGGAAAGCGATCCCGCAGCGCCGTACGGGGCGGCAGCTCCCCAAGGCTGCCGAGATCGACGCCGATCGGGATGACGCAGCCGCGGGGATTGCGGGCATGAGGCCGCGCGAGCAGCCACTCGTCGGCGGCCGTGTAGTGTAGTCCCGCCGCCCGCTGCAGCACCCGGTTCTGGAACAGCGCTTCCGCGACCGCCTTCCGGCCGCGATGCCGCTGATAGATGTAGGGGTCGAGCGTCCCGTGAGGCCGAACGATATAGGGTTTCTTGTGCCGCCAGCAGTAGTGCGCGCCAGCCCAGTCGTGGAACAGATAGAGGGAATGCAAATGCACCACGTCCGACTCCGGGACGACTTCATCGAGGCGCCTCGCCATCGCCCAGGACGTCCCGAAGAACCTCGGCCAATTCCGCGCCAGCACGTCGATCTCGAGCGTGCCCAACCCCTGAAGATCGGCGGGCACGTAACCGCGATCCGTCGTGACGATGCGCACGCGATGGCCATTCCTCGCCATCAGCTTCGCCATCCCGATGCAGGCTGCGGTCGGGCCGCCTTGCCTGCTGTCGAGATCGGCGGCGACATGGAGGATTCTCAAGCCGGCGCTTCCGGCGGATCGGGGGTTGCCAACGCGCGTCTCGCTAGGCCCGGAGATGGCTCTGGAAGACGAACTTCGCCCAGCCGCGCAGCCCGCGATCGCCCGAGTACTGGCCGTCGAAATCCGCGAGCCATTGCCGCGTCGGCACTGTGAACCCGGTCTTGCGGCGCGCGACCACGGCGCCGATCTGGCCCGCCGGCGTGGATTGAGCCATCGTCAGCTTCGACGGCGCCGCCGGCCCGGCCAGAGCCGGCGCCAATTCGCCGAGCATCCGCGCATCGACCAGGGGCGTGCGGATCTCGATCGAATGCGCCATCCCGGCCCAATCCGCGTCGCGCAGAAGCTGGTTGCGCATGTACCAGGTCATCTCGAGCGCCGCGACCCGCGTACGGTCGCCCCGCAGCCCTGCCGTTGTCTGCCGGAGCCGCGCGGGCAGATCGAGAGCCTGCCACCCCTCGCGCGCCAGGTCGGCGTCGAGCACCTCCGGCAGCTCCCAGGGCATGTAGAGAGCCCGGCGGAGCAGGTAGGCATCCTCTAAGGAGGTGCCGTATTCGAACAGCCCTGCGTATTTCGGCGAGGTTATCCGTCCGATGATGCCGGACGATGCCGCTCGAACCGCTCGACCGAAGCCCGGGAGCAGATGAAACGGCCGCAGGATGCGCGCGATCCGCGGCACTTGCGAATAGCTGGGATAGCCGGCAAACAGCTCGTCGCCGCCCAAGCCACAGAGTGCGACTTTCAACCCGAGCTGCCGCGCGGCCTTGCTAACGAAGTAGACGTTCATGCCGTCGATGGTCGGCTGATCCATCGCCTGCAACAGGCGGTCGCGATCCTCCAGGAAGTGCCGGCCCTCGACCCACAGAGTGGTGTGGTCGGTGCGGAAGGCGTGCGCGACTTCCTCGGCGACCGGCACCTCGTCGTGCTCGGTGCCGCGGTACTCCTGAAACCCGACGGTCAGCGTGCGCAGCGGCCGGTCGGTACAATCCTTCGCGAGCGAGGCGAGGCTGGTGGAATCGAGCCCGGCCGACAGGAAGAGACCGACGGGAACATCCGCCACCATGTGGGCCCGGACGCTCGAGCGCAGCGCGCGGCCGACGACCTCTCGAATTGGCGCCAGCTGCCGCTGGTCCGCCTGCTGCGCGTCGCACAGCTGCTGGCGCAAGCAATAGAACGCGCGCGGCGTGCCGACCCCCGAGGCATCGATCCACAAGCTGTGGCCGGCCGGCAGCGCCCGCACGCTCTTGCGGATGGTGCTGGGCTCCGCCACGTATCCGAGCACGAAGAAGCTCACGCAGCCCGCGGGATCGAGCGCGGCGTCGATCCCGCCCGCGAGCAGGGTTTTGACTTGTGAGGCCGCGAGCAGAGTGCCGTTTCGGTCGGCGTAGTAGATCGGCTTGATGCCCAGGGGATCGCGCGCGATCAGCATGCCGCGGCGGCGCTTGTCCCAGATGATGATCGTGAACATGCCACGAAGCTTAGGCAGCATGTCCACGCCCTCGCGCTCATAGAGGGTGAGGATCACCTCGGTGTCGGATTGGGTCCGAAACGTCTCGCCTTTCTGCTCGAGCTCGGCACGCAGCTCCTTGTAATTGTAGATCTCTCCGTTGAACGAGATGACCGACGTGCCGCGCGCGGTCTCCATCGGCTGCGCGCCGCCGGGACTGAGGTCGATGATGGCGAGACGCCGGTGCGCGAGTCCGACTGCACCATCCTCGCCGATCCACTCCCCGGCCCCGTCGGGACCGCGCGCGGCCATGGTGTCGCGCAAGCGCAGGAACTCGGCGCGCGAAACCCGCGGCGCGTCCGATCCGTAGGAGAATATCCCGGCGATACCGCACATACCTAGGAATCCCGAGCAGCAACCGTCACGACCCCGCCTCCGGATTCGGCCCGACGTCGCTTCCGCCGACGCCGCTCGAACCGACGGACTGCGCGAGCCCGAGCCCCAACAGTGCCGCGAACGCGGCGGATACCGCGGGGATCTGCGTACTGAAATCGATCGCCGTGTGCGCAATCGCCAGGACGGATGCCCCCGCCGCCACCGAGGGAAAGATCGCGTTCCTGCGCCGCCGGACCGCTCCGGCAAAACAGCGAATCACGAGACTCCCGAGCATTGCGTAGAAGACCAGCGCAGCGGGAATTCCAAGCTCGAGCATGTTCTGCAGATACTCGTCGTGCGCGTATTCAATCAGCTTGCTTTCCGATTGCGGCTGATAGGGCGGGAACACGAACTCGAAAGAGCCGAGCCCGGTGCCGAGGATCGAATGGTCTTTGATCGCCTCGATCGTCCCCTGGTAGATCTCGGTTCGTCCGCCAAGCTCGCTCGCGCTTTCGGGGACGCGCGCCAGCAAGCCGGTCCCGGCAACCATGAGCATCACCAACACACCAAGTCCGGTGAGGCCGGCGATCGCCCATCGCCACGGTCCGGCAAGACTCGGCGCCGCAAATATGGCGACAACCAAGCCCACCGCGCCGAGCATGGCCGCGACCGCCCCGCCCCGGGAATGGGTCAGCAGGAGGGCCGAGCTCACGAACGCGACGGACAGGATTACCCAGACGCCGTGGCGAAAGATCGCCTCGAGCGACGATAGCACGAGAATTCGCCAGCTTCTCCCGTCTACGTGCTTCATCAAGGCCTGAGCGAGCAAACCGAGATTTGCAAGAAGTCCCAGTCCGAGAAACGCGGCGAAAGAATTCCGATTAACGAAGCTGCCCGTGAGGTCGTATCGATAGGCCCACTTCGGATACCAGAGAATTGTCTGGTTGCCCGCGAAATAAGCGAGCAGGCCATAGACGGCATAGGCGACACTGATGCACGCAATCGCCTGTAGGAGGATGGCCGCGCCCCGAGAGCGGCGGGCCACCGTCCAGGCCGCTAGCAGAATCGCGGCATAGCTGAAAAGCCGCAACAGATGCCCTTCGGACCTCTCGGGGACAACGCTGATCGACCGGGCGATGGGTCTCCCGAGGGCGCCTGCCGCCTGATCCCACAGAGAGGCGTTCCAGCCGGGAAATGCCACGGGCATCTGCTGGAAGGAAATCCAGGCCACCAGGCCCGCGGCCAGTAGCAGCGGAAGTCGCAGCCCGCGGACCGCCGCGGTGGTCGGCGGCTCAAGCAAGGTGTAGAGGGCGGCCAAGACCAGCAGGGCGGCGCTCGCCAATGCCAGCACCGACCAGGCCCAGGGGTAGACGGCGCCCATCGGCAAAGGCGCCGCCGCGAGAACCAGGATCAGACCTGCCGTGAGCGTTGCCCCGAGCAGCGCCCGCGCGCCGCGTGCACCGGCGGAGCCGCGATCATCCGATGCGATGATGGCCGGCACCACGGACACCGGCTTTCAGCTCCTACCGGCTGGCATGCGGGGTCCGTGGCGAATGCTCTGCACCGAAGCCATGCCCCTAACGAGATGCCCGCTCTGCCAGACGCTCTTCGATCAAGTAAAGCGACAGCAAAAGCTCCGCCATTACTCGTTGATACGTATAGTACCAGCCCGGAAACCCGGCCAGAATCAATTTCTTGATGAAGAGGCAATAGACGAGGACGGCGATCGGAGCGAGCCAGCGGCGCGCGCGGATGCGGTCCGCGCCGCTCAAGGCACCCGGCGGCGCACCGAGGATCTTGTCCCGCTCGAGCCTCGCGTAGACGTCTTGCGACAAAATCCACCGCGATAGCGGTTTGCGGTCGTCGTGATCGACGAGATGCCGCAACCGGCCGACCCGACCGGCGACGCTGACCTGGTGCGCGTGGCCATCTTGCCGGAAACTCACGCGATCTCTGCGGAACAGCAGGATGCGATCCGGGAAGATCGAGCGTGGCAGTGGGTGCCCCTGGACGCAATATCGGAACCGCGCGGCATACCCCGCGACCGCCGCCTCGGGCGCCAGCTCGGCGATCTCGGAGTCCGCGCCCTCGGCAAGCGTGAGATCCGCGTCGAGGCCCAGGACCCAATCCGTCTGGATGCCGGCCTCGGCCATGGCGTAGCGCCATTGCGCGGCGTGGTTCTCGAAGGAATGCTGCACGACGCGCGCGTTCGCAAATCCCCGAACGATCTCCAGCGTGCGATCGGTGCTGAAGCTGTCGACGACGACCACTTCTTTCGCCCAGGTCAGCCGGGTGAGCACGCGTCCGACATTGGCTTCCTCGTTGTAGGTGAGGATCACCGGGGTCACATCATCCAATCGCATCGCTTCCGGTTTCCTTCTCTTGGACCGCGGAGCCCGTGTCGCCGCGACGCCGTGCCGAGCCCATCACGCGGCCGAGGACGGCGTGGACGCGCGCCTCAAACGCATCGTACGAAAACGACTCGAGACCCACCGGCCGGGCCCCGACGGGATGCCGCAACGCCTCCAAGAGGCCGGACATCAGCGAGTCGCGCCGGGTAGGATCGACGGCGATCCCGAGCTTGCCGCGGCCGATCGCCTCGAAGCTCCCGTCGAGCGTGCTGGCCACAGCAGGAATCCCGCACGCCATGGCCTCCAGCAGGACGATCCCGAATCCTTCGCCGCGGCCGGCGAGCGTGAATGCGCGCGCCGCGCGGTATAGATCGACGAGCTCCGCGTCGGGTACGTAGCCCGCGAAGCGGACATGGCCGCCGACGCCGAGCTGCTGCGCCTTCGCTTCCAACCGAGCGCGGTCGTCGCCGCTGCCGGCAATCACGAGGAGGAGGTCGGGAACCCGCGCGCGCAGCGCCGGCAAGGTCTCCAAGAGCTCGTCGACGCCCTTGTACCGCTCTGGGCTCGACAGCCGGCCCAGCGTCAGGATGATCGTGCCCGGTCGGATCCCGTATTTCTCCAGCACAGCCGGCGACGGTTTTCCCGGCGTGAAGCGTGCGAGATCGACGGCGCAAGGCAGCACGGACCCGCGATCCCGCGGTATTTTGGCCCAGGCCGTGAAGCGATCCAGGGTGACCTGGCTCACTGCGACGATCCAATCCGCCCGCTTGGCCGCGGCGCGGCGGACGACGGATGAGGGCGGCGTCCACGCCTCGATACCGTGCAGCAGGAGCATCGACGGTGCGCCGGTCGTCAGGCTGATGCATTTGGCGAGCGGTTGCAGATTGAGATGCGCGGCGATCACGAGCTCGCAGGTCTCTCCCGCGAGGATGGTCCGGGCGGCGCGGGCGACGTAAGCGAGCTTCCCACGGGCAGCCGCGCCGTCATAGGTCAGACCCGGCGGCAGCGGGCCGCAGTCCCGGGGGATGTGGCGCGGCAGCGCCACCACTTTCGATCCCCCGCGAAAAGAGCAAGCCGCCCGCAGAAAGTCTCGATTGACCTGCGAGATGCCGCCAAGCCCCCCGAACCCGTCGGTCAGGAGATAGAGGATCGACATTCGTCGCTCCGTGGCTGTGGCGGGCCCGGGACAGCCCGCAAGCGGGCGCGGTTCGCGAGGCGGCGCCTCGGGCCCTCCATCACCTCTGCCTCCGGGCCAGCTCTGTCTCGAACGCAATCAGCTGATCCGGGCTCGACGCCAGCAGAATGCGCGCCACGCGCACGGCGTTTCGCCGGAGCACCGTGTCGACCAGCACCGGAATGGACCGCTCGGCCTGAAGCCTGAGCTGGCTCTTCATGAGCTCCCGCCCTTCCTCGTCGAGCGCACGGAACACGTCGATCCCGAGGCCGCATCTCCAGCTTACCAGCGACGGCGACCAGGGCGTGGCCAGGATCGAGGCCTTGAGCGCCGCCTGTGCGGCCCTGAGGTCGCCGCGGGCCAGTTCCGCGGACGCGAGCCCCGCCCACGCGGCTCCGTCGCCGGGCACGTGCTCGACGTGGCGCCAGAACTCCGCAACCGACCGGTCGACGAGCGCACGCCGCTTCGGCTCGGAGCGCATGGGATCGTCCGCCAGGGCGAGCAGCGCGAAGGCCAGATTGCTCCGTGCAGTCTCGGTCGGCGGAGCCGAGCGCTCGATCTCGGCGAGATCCTCATCGTGCAAATCGCCCCGGCTCTCGGCCGATAGCGCAGCGCTCATGCGCGACTGGAGGCGGAGCGCATCGAAGGAATTCACCGCGGCCGGAACGCCGAGGACGAAGATACCGCCGGCCAGTACCAGCTCTGTCAGCGCGATTCCGTAGGCGCGGAACGCCACGGGCGACCGTCACGTGCGGGAATAGTAGCCTTTGTTGCGGCCGTAGTAGTAGGCGGAGTCGCCGTAGCCGTACGACGCATGGCGCCGGGTATTCACCCGGGAAAGCACCGCGCCCGCGAGATGCCCGCCGTTGGTGCGCAGCATCTTGATCGCGCCGACGACCGCCTGACGCGGCGTGCTCTCCCACCGCACGATGTACATGGTGGCATCGACGAGGTGCGAGAGAATGATCGCGTCGGAGACCGCCAACACGGGCGGCGAGTCGAGCACGATCAGATCGTAGTGGCTGCGCATCTTGTCCAGGAAGGACCGCATGTGCTGCGAGCCCAGCAAGTCCTGCGGATTGGCCGTGCCCCGCTTGGCGGAGATGAAATGCGCGCCGGATTTCTCGTCGACCCGGATGATCTGCTCGGGCGTCGCGCTACCGTCGAAGAGATCGACCAGGCCGGGCCCGTCGGATGCCCCCAAGACCCGCGCGACTTCAGGTCGGCGGAGATCGCAATCGACGAGCAGCGCGCGGCTACCCGACCGGGCCACGCTGAGCGCGAGGGACGCCGCGAAAACCGTCTTGCCCTCGGACGGCAAGGACGAGGTGACCAGGACGATCTTGGGCGGATTGTCCACGTGGGAATACCGGAGCGCCGTCCGAACCGAGCGAATGGCCTCCGAGTACTGGGCGACCGGCGATGTGACGACGATCTGCGCCGGATGTCGGTTCCGGACGATCTGCGGCACCATGCCCAAGGTCGCGATGCCCGCAGCCTTTTCCAGCTGGTCCGAGGTGCGGAAGCCGTTGTCGAGGCGCTCCAGGATGATCGCCACCAGGACTCCCGCGAACAGCGACACGGCCAAGGCGACGCTCAGATAGAGCGTCTTGTTGGGATAGGAGGGTCCGCCGGGCGGAGTCGCCACTGCGACCGGGCGCGCATCGGGTTGCTGGATGTCCTCCTGGACGCTCGTCTGCTTGAATCTGTTGAGGAAGTCCTCGTAAAGCGCCTTGTTCGCCTGTGCCTCGCGCTGCAACTCGCCGAGTTGTACTTGCGCCTTGTCCTGCGCGGTCGTCGAATGCTGCAGGTTGTCGAGCGTGGCCTTGATCGCATTCTCGCGAGCCTTCGCGACGTTCAGCTGATCGAGCTGCGCGCGGTAGGCGACGTTCTGCTCTTGCGTAATCTTCTGCCTAACGTCCTGCAGCTGAGCCGCAAGGTTCACCATCGCGGGATGCTCGGGCTTGTAGCGGGTCGACAGCTCCGCCTGACGGCGCAGCAGATCCGCCTCTTGCTCCTTCAGCTTCTCGACCATCGGAGAGGCCGCCGAGCCGCGCATCTCCCGCAGCGCCGCCTCCTTTTGCGCGCGGTCCGCGGTTGCAATGATCAGTTGCGAATTGAGCTCCGAGAGCTGCTGCCCCGTGACGGTCGTGCCCGACTGGCTCAGGTTGTTCTGCTCCTTGAACAGCTGAACCGCGCGCTCCGAGGCCTGCACCTTCTCTCTGAGGTCGGTCAGGTGCTCGTTGAGCCAGGCGCTGGCGCGCCGCGTCGCGTCGAATTTGGCCTCGAGCTGGTCGTTCAGGTAGGCATCGACGTAGGCATTGGCGATCTTCGCGGCGAGTTCCGGGCTTTCGGACTGGGCGCGTATCCTGATGATGAGAGAAATGCCGTCATTCGTGGCCTGGACGTGGCTCGCGAGCGCGGGCGCCACGTCGGCGGAAGTGAGCTTCGGCGCGGGCGCGCTCTCCGCGGCCGTCGCGTCGGGTTTCTGTTCGAGAAGCGTCGAAATCCAGCTTTGCGCCCATCCGATCGGATCGAAACCGGCGGGCGGCCGGAGCGCCGGATTGAATTCCGGAACATTCTCGAGATGGAGAGTTGCCGCGACCTTCTCCGCGATCCTCGGCGACGTGATGAGATCGACCTGGGTCGCCAGGACCGACGAGCTGTCGCCGGCGCCCGACAGTACGTTCTTGATGTCGAGGAGCTGCAGCTTTTGCTGCTCGAGCATCAACGACGCCTGCGCCGTGTACCTCGGCGTCAGCTGGTAAATGCCCACCGTCGCCAACGACATCAGCACGATCGCACAGCCGGCGATCACACCGATCCTCCGGCGCAAGATCGCCAGAATCTCCCGGAGATCGATGCCCTCGGACTCCGTCTCGGGGCCCGGAGCTTTCGGGAAAAGCTGCTGAATCCTGCGTGCGCCGCCGTCAGCGGCGCGGGGCGCTTGGATCACGTCATTCATGTGCTCTATCCCTTCGATCGTCCCACAAAGTGGAACGGCATCCTTGTGAAACGGTAAATGGACGAAACCGGCCCGGGTGCCGAGGAGCGACCTAGAAGAACCTCTCAGGGACCCGAATCACGTCGCCCGGAAGTACCGGCGCATCTTCCTGCACCGTCTCCTCGCGCCCGCTGGGGTCCGAGGCATGCTTGATCGTGACCCGTCCCTTGTTCGCACGCGGCGTGTATCCCCCGGCGAGCGCGATCGCATTCACCACGGTCATGCCGTTGACGTAAGGGTAGCTCCCGGGGGATTTGACCTCGCCCAGAATGAAGAACGGCCGATAATTCAGGACCTCGACGGTGACGCGGGGATTGACGAGATAATCCTTCCCGTAGCGGTCAGTGATCACCTGCTGAGCTTCGGAGATGCTGAGCCCGCCCACCTTGACCTGCCCGATCAGCGGCAGCGCCACCAAGCCCTGGTCGTTGACGTCATACTCGCCCGACAGATCCTTCTCGTTGAAGACGGTGACGCGCACCTTGTCGCCGCTGCCCAGCCGATAGCCGGCGTCAGCCGCGAAGCCGAAGGGAGACCAGAACGCCAAAGCGACCAGCGCGGCGGCCGCAAGCCGGAGAAAGCGCAGATTGAGAATCGACCGAGCTGCCATTCGTCCTGACGACCCCGTTCTCCCCCCGCTGATTAGAATGCATATCTCACGGAGGCGAGCCCCATGAGCCGGCTGAACCCGCCGAATTGAATGTTGGACTCGCGCCGGCTGTAGTTGAAGTCCGCCGTCGCGGCCCAATTCCGATTCAGGAGATAGCGCACACCGAAGTCGAAGCCGAAGGTGTCGTCGGTCCGGTTGAAGCCCTGGTAGTCATCATGCACGTAACCGGCCGATCCCAGCAGCAGAACGTTCCGTAGCAGCTCATGCTCGACCGTCACCTGCAGGTTGGTCTCCCGCGAGCTCGATGCGGGAATCAGCGTGGTCTCCGCCACCGACTGCGAGAAGCTGCCGCGGATCGTCGTGATCGGCGTGACGTTCCAGATGATGTTGCCGCCAAAGCCGAGACCGGTCACCGACTTCAGCAGAGGGTTCTCGTAATCCTGCTCGAGGTACCCGATGTACAGCTCGGCGGTGGTGATTCGAGTGATCTCGATCGCGGTACCGGCGTCGACCTCCCAGCCATGGGAGTTGCGGCGCAAACCGCCGCCGATCGGACAGGGGAGCGTCGTGCACTCCTGGCTGAAATACTGACGCTCGTTCCCCATCGCGCGGATGAAGGCGTTGTAGCCGGGAATGATCTCGTACTGGACCCGCGGCGCGATCACGAACTCGTTCCGGTCGCGGAATTGTTGATTGATGATCGGCCCGACGCTCGGCGTCGTATTGTTGAAGTCGTAGGACGTAAACGTGCTGTCGACGCGGTACCCGAGCCTGCCGACCATGTGAACATAGGCGAGGTCCATGCCCATGACTTTGTACTCGGTCGGGTTCTTGCCGAGCGCGGCGTTGGGCGAACTGCGGTCTTCATGGGTCAGCTGGTAGAGCGCGTCCGCCGCGATGTATTCGCCGTACCCGATGTCGTAGCGTCCCGCGAGGTCAACCGACGCATTGTTCACGTTCTCGCTGGAGAACCGCGCGTACTGCGTGAAGTTGCCGCTCATGCTGAGCGCGACGGCGTGCTGGTTCCAGTCGGACTTCATCGAGAGCGATGGATTCTCGGTGACGAAGAAGTCGCCGAGCGAGCCGGTCTGCGTGGCGAAGACGTTGCTGTTGTAGGTCCCGACCACCGTCGCGCTCGGGCCGAAGACCCAAGCGCCCACACGGATCCCGAGCGGGTCATAGTCGGGGCGGGCGCGACCCATGACGGTTTCGGTCGTCGGCCCGACGGCGGCGGGCTCGAGCGAGCCTCCCGGCCAAGAGGGGAACGGCCCGGTGACCGGTGTCTGAGCCCATGAGGGCTCCGAGACGACGACTGCGGCGAGAGCCAAGACCGTCGCCAAGACCCCAAATCTGGGCAAGCCCCATAACCGGACGGCGATTCCCACCCCTCTCATACCCCAACCCTCCCGAAATCGTGCCGGCGCGCGCCTTGCCGCGTGCGACGCACCGGGTGGCAGCCCCAAACGCTGCTTCCTCAAATTTACCATAAGAGGGATATCAGGACCCAACGAGCCTAAAATCTTCCAAAAAATTCAGCTGGCTCTTGGTCTTACTGGGTTGGGCTGGAAGGTACATCGGTATGGTTCGCCACCAGCGGGGCGCCCAGGTTGCTCCGGTTGTTAATGCCGTTGTTCGGGCCCTGGTTCAGGGCCAACTGGGTAATCGCCGTGGTGACCTGGTCCGCCGCCTCGGGCACGGCCTGCTCTATAGCCAGTAGAATAGCCGGCATGTCCGTCTGCTCCCGACCCGGAGGCAAGGCCAAGTCGATCGCCACGATGATCGCCACGATCTGGGTGGGCGCAGCCTTCGACGCGGCGGCTGCAATCCCGGGCGCATCGTCGGGATTGAGGCTCACCGCGAGCGCGGCTATATCGGCCGCGAGATCTGGATGGTCTGCCACAGCCTTCGCGACCGCGGCCTCAAGCTGTTGCGGGTTCCCTGCTGCGGCAGTGATCGCCTGCACCACGTCCTGCGGAATCGCCGGCTGAGAGGGCGGGGTTGCCTGTGCGATCTGCTGCGCCGCCGCCCTCTCTTGGGGCGACACCGCGAGGAGCGCCGCGACTGGAATGGCCAGCAGAGCTAAGCTACGAACTAACCCCATAGGAGGCCTCCATCGACGGAGCGAACCGAAAAGGCAAAAGCCGATATTCTTTAATATTTTATCCGAATTGCCACAATATAGGCCATCGCCCAAAAAGGGCAGGTCCATCAACCATATGCTTAGCCAGATAGTGTCGGCCCTTTTACCATGGCGAAGCGCTGGGGCCCTCCCGGGGCCCCTTAGAGCCGTTCCGGGAAGTTTCGATTCATGTCGAGTGGGGTGTCAATCGACGGAGCATGAGCCTGATCATGGCGAGGCGGATGAAGGCGACGGCCTTTCGGGCGTGACGCTCGAAGTCCTTGGCCAAGCGGCGGCAGCGGCTGATCCAGGCGAGGGTGCGCTCGACGATCCAACGTTTGGGGAGAACGACGAAGCGATGCAGCTCGTTGCGTTTGACGATCTCGAGCGTCCAGGTCCCGGTCTTGGCTGCGGCGGCCGCCATTTTCGGTCCCTGATAGTTGGCGTCGGCGAAGATACGCTCGATGAAGGGAAACAGGCGGCGCGTGCGTCGGTCGAGGACCAGCCGCGCCCCGTCGCGATCCTGCACATCGGCCGGGTGGACGGCGACGCTCAGCAGGAGACCGAGCGTGTCGACAAGAATGTGCCGCTTGCGGCCCTTGACCTTCTTGCCCGCGTCATAGCCCGACGGGTCGAGCGACGCCCCCCTTTTTGCGCCCCCTTGGCGCTCTGGGCGTCGATGATCGCCACCGTCGGGCTGGCCTCTCGTCCCGCTTGCTCGCGCACGGCGAGGTAGAGCGCGTGATGGATGCGCTCCAGTGTGCCATCCCAATCCCACAGATCGAGATAATCGTAGATCGTGCTCTTCGGCGGCAGGTCCGTCGGCACGGCGTTCCACTGGCACCCGGTCGACAGCACGTAGAAAATCCCGTTCAGCACCTCGCGCACATCCACGCTGCGTTTGCGCCCGCCGCGCTTGGCCGGCGGAATCATCGGTTTCACCAACGCCCACTCCGCCTCGGTCAGATCGCTGGGATAACGCAAGACGCGCCGCTCGGCCGCGCGGCGATGTTCGGGCTTCCACATCGAGCACCCTCCTTCGCTTCGGGTGCTCGACAATGAATCACATCCGATTCTCTCGACTCAACAACTTTTCGGAACGGCTCTTAGAGAAAGCGCCGGCTCTGTCCCTCGAGAACGAGGCAAGTGAGCCGGCCCGTCGCATAGGCGCCCGTGTCGATGCCGATCCGGTTTGGCAGCACTTCCGGTACGTGCTTGTACGAGTGCCCGTGCACGATGATCTTGCCGTGAAACTCGGTCGATTCGAGAAAGGCCTCGCGGATCCATATCAGGTCGGTCTCGCTCTGACGCTCGAGCGGCACTCCGGGACGCACGCCCGCATGCACGAAAAAATAGTCGCCAGAAACGATCCGACGCCGCAGCCCGGACAAGAACTCCCGATGGCTCGCCGGAAATTTGCCGAGGAAATCCTGCTGGACCCGACGCAGGACTGCCTCCGTCGGCGCCTCGCCGGGGGCGTTGGCCCCGTAGCTCAGCAGGGTTTCGCGGCCGCCATAGGCCAGCCATTCCGGACCGACCTCGATGTCGTCGAGAAACTGCAGCAGCATGGCCTCGTGATTACCCAGGAGACAGGTGACCGCAGGCCCGTCACCTTCCCGCCGCATGAGGATCTCGAGGACTTCTCGGCTGCAGGGACCGCGATCCACGTAATCCCCGAGGAAGACGATCCGGCTCTCGAGACCCGTTGCCGTCCGCGCATCCTCATTGATCCGCGTCCGCAGGCTCGCCAGCAGATCGGCGCGCCCGTGGATGTCGCCGACGGCATAAATGCGCAGGCCCGGCGGCAATTCCGCCGGCCTTTGCGACGTGCGCTTGCGCCGCGGCCACAGGCCGATCATCGGGAATTCTCTCCGTGCCGCACTCCGCGGGAGAGCGGTCCCTCGTGCGGCGGGGTCGATAGCAGATAGGCGCGCGCCCAAGTGAGGTCAAGCGCCGGAGCTCAACGAGCCTCCTCGGCCTTGGAGAAAATCCGCGGGATTCCTATAGTCCCGCGGGGCCGCGTCGAGGCCCGCGACGGGGCAAGAGACCGCACCAGGGGATTCAGATGCCGCGGGCCATTGTGGCGCAGCACTGGTCGTTTCGGCCACTTGAGCGACTGTTCCGTCGAGCGCCACTTCTCGGCTGGACAGTGGCCGGTTTCATCGTCACGGCCGGCGTGCTGCACGCGGCCCTTCCGGCGCCCTTGCAGCTGTACGCGCAGCCTCGAAGCGAGAAGCTGGCGATGCTTCAGTCCCGGCGTGCCACCGTGAATGCCGCCGCGTTCGGATCGAGCCGGGTCCACAACGGCTTCGATCCCAGCGTGTTCAATGCGACCCTCGGGCACTACGGCTATGCCATGACCAGCCTCAATCTTGCGATCTATGGCGGGAGTCAGACGGAGCAGCGCGCCCTCGCGCGTGATTTCGCCGCGCACCTCGTGGCGCTGGCGAGCCCGCCCCGCGTCTGCCTGGTGCTGCTCGAGCTCAATGCGGGCCTGAACTTTCAGACGACCAACCTGTTCCATCCGCGCAACATCAATCTCTACGACCTCGATACCGTGCTATTCGCCCTGCGGTTCAGCGGCGACAGCCTCGGACTCGTGCGACGCTTCGGGCGCGCCGGCATCGCGCTCGCGTCCGGCGTGCTGCATCTCACCAATGTGGGCATGCTCGGCGAGACGCTTTTCGAGCCCGTGCCTGAGGCGCCGGGCGAGCGCGAGACGCGCGACGCTCTCCTCGGTCTCTTGAGCGAGGATCCGGTCCCTGCCGGGCTCGCTGGCGTCCGCCATGCCTTCGAGATGCGCCCCGACGAGGCCGCCGCGGAGACGGTGCCGATTCTTCCGGGTAATCGGCAGATCGTGGCTGACATCGCCTCCGCGGCCGACGTCAGCAATCTGCAATTCGTCTACTTCGTCACGCCGACGCTCGACGACCTCATGCGCGCACCCCTCTACCCCGACAGCATCAACGGACCGGACGGTCCGGTTCCCGTGTTCAACTTCGCGCTGCCCTCGAAATATCCGCAGCTCTTTCAGGAAACGCTTTGGTGGGACCCCGGGCACTTGAATCGAGCAGGCGCCGCGGTGTTCTCCCGGCTGCTGGCCGCGGAGGTCGGCGCATGGATCGCCAAGACGCCTCGTGCTTCGCGGTGCGGTGACTGACGTGCTGTTCACCGAGTTCAGGTTCCTCGTCTTCTTCGCTGCCGTCCTGTTCGTCTACTGGTCGCTGAGGAGCAACAGCCACCGAAAGACCTTCCTGCTCCTCGCAAGCTACGTCTTCTACGGCAGCTGGGACTGGCGCTTCGTCGCCATGCTGTTCCTGCTTTCCGCCGGCGATTACCTCTTCGCGCGCCGTATCGATGCGTCTGAGAACCCCTCCACGCGGCGCGCCTACGTCATCGCCAGCATTACGATGAACCTCGGCGTGCTCGGCGTGTTCAAGTACTGCAATTTCTTCATCGACAGCGCGGTCTCGCTTGCAGACGCGCTCGGGGCGTCGCTGAGCCGGCCGGCGCTTCAGATCGTCCTGCCCGTGGGCATCAGCTTTTTCACGTTCCAGTCGCTGAGCTATACCCTCGACGTCTACCGGCGTCAGCTGGAGCCCGCGCACAATCTCCGCGACTACTTGTTCGTGGCATCCTTCTTTCCCCAGCTCGTCGCGGGTCCGATCACCCGCCCGGCATTCTTCCTGCCGCAACTGGTCGACATCCGGACCGTGAGAGCAGACGAGGTGCGGTGGTTTCTCGTCATGTTTCTGATCGGATATCTCAAGAAGTCGGGCATCGCCGACAACATCGCGCCATTCGTCGACCGCGTCTTCGAGAACTCGAGCGCGTTCGACGCCGCCGCCTCGCTCACCGCGA